>Ga0180301_10000564_pt1 | contig 28595 bp, 43 predicted proteins | sample GuaBasSediGuay16_FD_121797 | JGI IMG/M metagenome (GOLD analysis project Ga0180301, IMG submission 121797) | Subseafloor sediment microbial communities from Guaymas Basin, Gulf of California, Mexico - Guay16, Core 4569-2, 12-15 cm | ecosystem: Environmental > Aquatic > Marine > Hydrothermal... | reverse complement strand
CTTTATATTCCCAGTTACAAAATATACTACACAGGGATGAGAAGGGGAGCTGCTGAAACTAAAGTGATGAACCTACTCATAGCTGATTCTTCTTCTGCTCTCTTTCAATTATCTTTAACGCTTGATAAAGATACTCTATTCTACGTGTAACAATATACTTGATTATACAGTGCTTCACCACTTCCAGCACACACTGCCTCTTCATTCTATACACGTGTAAAGGAGTATCGAATTGTTTTTTGCCTCTTTCAACCATCTCTCTAACACGTATTTCGAGAATTTCGGGAGATTACTCCATGTGTTAATGTAGTTAAGTGCGTCTAGTATCTTCTTCCTCCAGTAAGGGTGTTGCATAGTTAAACGAATACTCCGCTTATCGTAGTAGGGGCAGAAAACACAGTTTCCTGAGTGCCCGAAGGCCTTATAACATGGATTTAGCTCTAATCCTCTTTCCTTAATGTAGTCTAATACGTCTTCTTTAGACCAGTTTGCCAGAGGCTTCACAGTAATGTTTTTTCTCCAAAAGACCCCTATTTCCTCTATGTTTCTTCGCACATTGCTGTCAGACTTTTTTATTCCACTTACCTGTACAGGTCTAGCATGCTTCTCTATTAGTCTCTCTTTGAACTGCCAGAAACACCACCGTGACTTCCTGCTGCACGGTATCCCCCAGCTCTTAAGGCACTGGTAGAAATCCAGGTCCTCACGCCTAACTATCATCAGTCTCTCCGAAACCCCCAGCCTTTCACATATCTTCTTAACGTACTCAGTGCACTCCTGTGCAGTGTTTCCAGTGACCTCTATGTATAAAATATTCCAATCTGCTGAAACCCCTACGTAATCCAGCATGAAAAGCAGTAGTGCGAGCGAGTCTTTTCCGCCCGAGAAAAGTACAGTTGATTTGGTTTTCCTTAAAAAATCAACTACTTTAATATTAATGGGTCTCATAGGCTTTCAACTGATTCTTCTTCTGTTACTTTACCGCAGTTGAGACACTTCCATGTAACTAGTTTTATAACAGTGTCTCCTTCACCGTCATAGTATTCTTCTCTCATTCTGTGAGGTGTAATTGCCCTACATTTCTCACAGTACGCTAAAACCTCTATGCTCATTATCTCACCTAGAGTGGATCTAGGTAAATATCCCTAGTATAGGCTTTTTTCACATAAAGGTCTACGTAAAACACTTTACGGCAGTGGGGACACTCTATGCTGCAGTACTCCAGCCATCTACTATGCTCTATAACGACTTTCCTCCCGCAGTGGGGGCACTCGACTACAGTTTTCTCTATTCGAGGGGGGTCTGGCGGGTCTGGTCCTCTATCAATTTTTACAACTATCATACCTATAATTATCATGGTTTTCACCTACATGTAGACTAAATTTTCTTTTTTACATGGTTTTCGACAGTACTTGTGGAACATTAGTTCAAATTTAATTTGCTCTAGTATGCATACACTGCAGCCCACGGGTAGCCCAGAGTAGTAGAGCACTTTCATTATAATGTCTGCTACAGAACTCATCTTAATCCTATTACCTTTAAAAATGTCTTTTAAAATATTATCTACTGTAAGCTCTTTTTCAGCTTCCTCAAGATACCTGAGCGCCCTTTCCAGTGTCTTGCTGTGCTTTGAGTCTAGTTCATCTCTAATACACTGTTTTGCTTTCTTTACGAGTTCAGCAACCTTCATACAGTAGTAAAACTATCACAGAGTATATAAAATTACTCTCAGCGTGAAGACAGTAAAACAACCCTGTAGATACCCTTAGCAGTCCTGTTTCTCTGCAGTCTTACTTCAAGTATCCTGATTAAACCATATTCCTCTAGCCGCCTGAGCGCCAGTCCTATTTCGCTGCAGGGTCTCACTCTTACTCCCTTACACGTGTAAAGAAGGTCTTTCAGCCTCCGTGTAGAGAACTTCAATACACCACACCCATTATACTTGGTCGCAAGCAAGTCTTTTTTATATAACAGAATACACTCAAGTAACATGAACGCTAATCTATCCCTCTTAGATAACCGCATACAGGAAAATCTCTAAAGAAAAATAAAACACTAATTGTTTTACACGTGTAGCAGAGCTAGCCTTCCTTAAGAGGCTTGATTCGAGCTGAAAGCTTCAGTATCCTAGTGGCTAAGGGACACCTACCGATTTCAAGACAGTATTCTAGTTTCCGCTCCTTTACTTTACTCCAGTCCTCTAGTGACACCAGTACGCACCTGTAGCCGTCTGCGGTCTTCCTATAGAAGGTGCATTTGGGTGCCACTGTACTTCACCTCTTCGAGAATCTTAGGCAGATTTCTGATATTCTTTTTATTCACGAGAATAAGTTTTGCCCCCACACGCTTAGCTAGTTGTTCCTGCATTACTCTCTGCTCGGCCGGGTAACGTGAGGTTGTCTTACATTCAATGAACAGTATTTTAGTTAAATTGATTCCCTCTAATACGTTTATTACTTCTCTCAGTGCTTGCCTAGCAACATTGTTTTCTGTTAGCCTATGTGCTTCATTTAGCTTCTTTAAGAGATATTCTTTGAGCTTTACATCATTGTATATGGCGATTATATCTATTCCCGCTGTTTTTCCTGAGGCAGGTGTTCTAGTAGCATAGAAGCCTGCTGCCTCAAGAATCCGTCTCACCCTGTACTCAAACTGCCTACCCTTCCTATACCTCTTATTCGGCATTTATTTCACCTTGAGTCTTGAAGAATCTTATTGATTTTCTTAATTTCTCTATCGAGTTTAAAGTATAGTTTAGCGAGACGCTGCTGTATTTCCGCTAATTCCAGGTCCTCGTATAGCTCAATACACTTCTTTCTCAATTCCTCGCAGTGCTCTGTAAAAACTCTAATCGCTTTACACATTTCCTTCAAGTCATCAACAACCATTTCTATCACCTTTCCTCAAGTCCTCCCATGCTTCCACTGGGTCTTGACCATATATCAGTCTCTCAACATAGTTTTTCGCACACATCCTGCACAGCACTAGCGTCAGCTTCTCTCTATTCTTATACGATACTATGACGTCTGCTGACCGCTTTAAGCAGATATCGCAGTTGTATTGTTTGCGCTCCCATTCCTTAAGGAAATCTATTCTAATCACTCCTATCGACCTCTTCTAGTGAAATCTTTATTAATCGTCCACAGCAGGGGCATTTCACGACAACACATTTTTCTCTAGTTCTCTTCATTTCTCTGATTGCCTCAGTCAGCATTCTTCCCCTGAGCTCGTTTATTAGTTCTTTTTCCTCAATATACTTTTCGAACGGAAAATAAGGTAGCCTAATTTTCACTTTTCCCACAGTCTCACCCTCTGCTCAATTACTATTTCGTGAAAAGGCTTGAAGACAATTATCTTCGGCTCTATTTTCTTCTCCTTTTTCCTACACCTACCCATACGTATACGTAGTGACACAGAAAAATATAAGCACTACTCCCTTACACCTGTAAAGAATACTTATAGCTAGAGCTATAAAAAACAATGGAACATGCTATGAAAAAATAATGGAAACTATTTCCTTAGCTAGAGCTAAGGGTTTCGAAGAACTCAAGCATGTCTACTAGGTCGTAGAGCTCTTTTTCTCTGCACCACTCTGCTAGCTCACTGCATACTTCTCTCGTAATATCCTTTATTTTGTCGCAGTCTATTTCCCTGAACACCCACTCGTATTCTTCATCATAGTCTCCGACAACTATTACTCTATCGCCTGCCCATCGACCCAGTGTCTTGTACTTATCGTCCCAGTGCTTATGTGTCACTAGCCAGTACAAGGCTATTGGTGCAACACAGTTTGCTATTTGTTCATAGAACTTCAGTGGGGAAATAGCAATGTATTCTTTTTTATCGAGATTCACTATAATGAAGTATTCACCCATATATCTCACCTCCTTTACACGTGTAAGAAAGGTAAAAAACAGGTAAATAGTTATTGCATTAGCTGTGCAATTAAATCGTCTGGTAGTTCTATTAGGTCGAATGGTCTAATTGACCTTAAGTGAGACGATACCACTACTCCGCCGTTCAGCTTTGGGTCGAATACTGCTATTGCACTGAAGCTGTGCATGATTTCGTGTAATAGTGCGCCGAAGAACCACAGTGGCATACGTCCGCTTACGATTATTTTCCTCGAATACCTCCTTAAATGAGTCTTAATGTAAGTGGCTATTAGTTCGCATAGCTCTGGGCTGTCCTCTCTCTTCAACATGTAGTTGAACTTTATGTTAGCGATAATCCAGTCCTCGAACCTATATGCGTCAATTGCGTATTCCCGTGTCTCGACATGATATATTTTCGGGGATTCTCCATATATTCGGGTGTCCTCCATATTCACCACGTATACCTAGTTACAGAGAGATATATAAAGCCTGCTCCCCTACACGTGTAAAGAGGTAAAAAACAAGTAAACTATCCGCCGAACTCTACTACAAAGCCTTTTCTCCTCGCCTTAGCTGAGAGAACCAGCAGAATTACTGCTACCACAGCTATAATAGCGAAGAACCCTGCTATCAGCCACGGCAGGAGATCCAGCGCCAGCTCTCTAGTGGGTCTCTGCACGACAGTGACTCCTGCCAGCTTCTTAACAAAAGCTACTGCCACCGGATCCGACTCAGAGCCTGCCAGTGTCCCTGTTTGCTCGAAGACCGCTTTATAGACCGCTGTTGTTTCAGTTGACTCAGATACAGTGAAGACTGCCTGCCCGCTATCATCTGTTGTGGCTGAAGCCACCTGGCTCCAGGAATCCCCTGTCTTCCTGTAGAGCTTGACTGTTTTCCCTGCTACTGGGCTTCCGCCCGCCGTTAAAGTAGCCACTAGCTTCACTTGCTCTCCTACAGTAGCCTTTGTCTTAGACGGTGTTAGTGTGAGCTGTGTTGACGTAAGCGACACTACCGTAACAGTGGTGCTGTTGCTGCTTGCACCGTACTCTGGGTCTCCCGCGAAAACAATATCATAGGTATAGGTTATTGGACACCATTTAGATAGGGTTACTGTTATCCATCCCGTAGAATTAGTTATAAAGTCTCCTATATGCACGTTGTCCTCATAGACCTTGAGGGTTTTGCCCGCTAAGGGATTGCCGTTGATGTCCTTTAGCTGTGCTTGAATAGTGAAGGGTTCATTTACTAGAACTTGTGGGGGGGCTACTATGTCGATTACAGTCTCAGTTATAGGTGTGGTAGTTGTATACTGTACCTCAAAGCTTGTGTCCTCTACAGCATCTAGAGGTTGCCAGTCTACACTACCTTCACTTGAATAAGCTCTAACATAGTAGTAGCCTAGAGGAAGGGTTACTACAGCTTGACCAGTATCATCGCTTACTGTAACTGCAACATAGTCGTCTCCTCTGAAGAAAGCGTTTTGGAATGTTATGAAGTACCTACCTTTAATCTCTACTTTAGCGCCAGAAACAGGGTTACCTGCAGTATCCTTAACAGTTATAGTTACTTGCACCTGTGGACGGTAGTCCACTATTAGAACTTTAGTGTCGCCCTGTATACCGTAGACCGCCCTATAGTTACCGTAGTCATGCCACACTGATTGAACAACGTGGGAAGTCGAGACTGTGACTACCTCAGTAGTTTTATCGCTCTTAAATCTGACTAGCTTAGGTAGCTGAGACTGAATAATAGCACAAGTTGACCCAAATAAACCGTGTATTCCTTGAGAGTCTAGGGCTGTATCCCATGTTCCTCCACCAGACTGAGTAGTATCGGGGTATCCTGTAGAGGGGTTAATCACCCATACTGAGTAACCAGCTTCGCCAGCCACTACATAGTACTGTTTTTCCTCATATCTGAATAAAAGGAATACTATAGATTGCTCTGGCTGCGAAACCGCTCCTACTGAAATAGATCCTATAGATGCACCAGTATCATATTTATTTAGACCCATTAGGAAGTTTAAGCCATTAATGAATCTTCCTTGCATATAGTTGTGGTCTGTGTAGATTGTTCTAGTAGTGTAGGAGAATGAGTTGCCAGACCTTAATACATCATGTATTTTCTTAGGGTCGTTGGATACTGAGGTTAGCTGAGAAGCAAACGGTAGGACTATGTGGGTTAGCTCGTAGTTAGCTACACGTGGTGAACACTGCACTACTCTATCGTCGCCAGAGCAAGTAGCTGTGGTAGTGGGGTTAGTTTCTATAGCAGAGTACTGGTGCTGAATATGCCCTGTCCTTGTGACAAAGAACATTTTGAAACCATACTGTGCTGTAGGGTTATCGTATAGAGAGTAGGTAGTAACTAAGACTAGTTCGCCAGTAGGGTCGCAGTCAACTGCTATAACTTCTGGTGTATAGCCGTAGTTATAGCCCCATCCCGAGAACTCGCTGAAATCAAGGTCACATGTTACTAGTCCTTTATCGGGGCTGAAGATGTATACTTTTACTTGCCATGTAGAAGAATTGTAGGTTATCCACGCTATAACACCTCTACCTATTAGGTCTGTGTCTACTTGGTGGACGTCATCTGGGTAGAGTTCTCCTTCAAGCCTTCCCTCCACGAGCTTTTCTCCACTACTAATATTCCATATCTCGAAGTAGCCGTGGGCAGGGTCTGCCTCGCTCACATTACATACCCAGAGAATATCCCCTGATACAGCCACTATCCTAGGCTCTACGCCCACACTGAATGTCCTGTAGCTGATATTCCATGTAAACGGGTCTGCTTTACACCTGTACGGGAGTAGCGCCAGCACTAGCAAAGCCACAACTATAGTTAACAATACTACAGTTTTCTTCACAAAAATAGTTTAAAAAATAGGGAATAAATATTTTAGCAGTATTCTAGCCGCCGAAAAGCACTTCGAAGCCTCTCTCCCTCCTAGACATCTTCTTCATCAAGACTATTCCTGTGCCAGCCATCAGTATTATCAGTATCAGTAGCAGCAGTAGATTGAACCACGGCTCCTCTTCCTCGGGTGCAGCAGCAGCCTGCGGCAACAGCCTATCAATTATTATCTTGCAGTAGTTGTCGCTTGGGTCTGGGTCCCAGCTCTGGAGAGCAGGGCTGTCTGTAGCAGGGTCTGGCGTGACCCATACTTCTATTTTGTTTCTGCCTGGGCGCAGGTTGACGTAGAACGTGAATGTCTTACTGGCTTCGCCGTAGAGGTCTTTCCGTGTATAGACCTGCTCCTCGCCGTTCACCTTTATTTTCACGTAGAACGGTGAAGTAGCTGGGCACCCCCACCACACCGAGGCATTACCCGTGTTCTTTATATCAAGAGTTATTCCTGTTTTCTTGTATATGGTCTTAAAGTATGTTTTCTTTGGAGTAACCCCTAGGTCACACCATATGTTGTACCATCTGATAAACTTCCATGATAAATCATAGTCCCAGTAGAGTGCTACTGTATAGCCTCTTAGAGCAACATAACCCACTATTATTCTCACGTAAGGAGTAACAGTGGCTAGCGACTCCCCGCTGTCAGTAACCACTTTTAGTTTTATCCACATAGGCTGATTTGTGCCACCGTAGACGGGGTCTCCAAAACCATGTGGTACTACTATTTCGTTGTCTACGCCCTTGAATGCCGTAGCAAAAACACCGCCATGCTCAGCCTCCGACTCTATATATATAACTCTAGTAAAGTTATTGTTCACAGTACTGAACCCGTAGAATGTAAAGTAGTTTCTTCCTTCACTGCCAACCCATCTTATAGCAGGGAAAAATATTTCATCTTCTGTAGCTAACCCGTCTAGCATATAGTTGTAGCTATAATAAGTCATAGTTAAGTCATCTTGACTGCCTAGCAGTGACGGGATTTGACCCGCCATAATTAGGGGCGTTTCCTTTACTACGTTGAAGTCTGGGTCTACTGCAATCACTTTTATTCCCGGCCAGTAGTCATAGTCTGTTAAGTAGGCTATTAAGAATATGTAAAGCAAGTTGTCTTTAGGTATACACCATATAACGAAGGTGTAGCTGTTTCCTTCAGTGCTGTTAATGTATTGCTCTACGTTGAATGTTGCGACTAGGTTTCCTGAAACATCATACTTCTGTATCTCGGTGTTGGGTCTAGGGTTGTAGCCTCCCCAGTAGTAGAAGTAGTTGCCTATCCACACGCCTCCACCTACTTCAGCTTGTTCATCACTCTTGCTCCATGCGATAATACTGTTTAACAGGTTAGCAGACCAGTCTAGGAAATATAGTGCCTCAAAAGTAAAGGTGTTTGCTGCATCAGTATCGTTGTACTGATGCAACAGTATAACAATACCAGAAGAAGAAGGAATAATACGTAGGCTTTCATATGATGGGCACACCGTATTCATGAGGTCTCCTATATAGTTTCCCTCATAAATTAATGGAAGGTACACATGATTTATGTCTATTGAAATATCTCCTGTCGAAAATGTAGTGGAAGCAAGTATATTCAGGTTAGTGTCTAGAACCCCGAAGAACATTTGTCTATCGTCTTTAACTACTACTGCTAACTTGTTGTCGCAGAAAGCTATTCTAGCGTAGCTGTAGTTAAGTACAGCGGTGTAGATTTTCTTAGAGGCTACTAGCTCACAGTCCCTATTATATTTTAGAACATAGTAGTCTAATGTGCTAGTGTTTATACCTACTACGTAAAAGTACATGCCACTAGGGTCTCTGCAAAGGTCTTGTGGAAACAGCCTATTGGGTATAGTCGCTTTCACCTCAAAGTTGTCTACCTGTAGCCCTATCCTATAGTTGTATTCTTGTTCAACTGGCAGTGGTACTGCACTACAGGTGTAAGGCAGTACAGTAGCCAGCAGTACTGTAGCCACCAATAATAATAGTACTCGGGTCTTCCCACTATACATCATTATAGAAGACTGGAGTAGAGAATAAAAAAGTTAAGGTAAAAAATCAAGTAAAATTGGGTTTACCTTAAGGCTCGGTGCTCCAGCAGTCGCCAGTCCACTTAAATGTTTTTTCTACGGCTTTAGTTAACTTTACTTTAATTGTTCCAGTTTTACCGTCCTGAGAAATGTTTTCTGATATGACTTTGATTTTATAGATTACTATCTTTATTTTGCTGTGGAACTCTCCTTCAGCGAAAACGTAGTTTAGTAGCTGTGAAGGAAGTTGCCCTATTTCGGGATGCGTGTCTGAAGCATAGTCGCTGCTCAGTGTTTTAATCTCTACGGCAATATCGTCTTTGATTACATCTGCTCCTCCTTCTATTACCTTCTTTACTATACTATCTGTTACTTTAAGTGCCTTGTTCTTGTACAGCAGTTCTCCTACTGCGCCGATAATATAGTTTCTGTGCTTGCTGTAGCTGTACTTATTTAACTGAATAGTGACTGTGTATTCTTTTGACGGTGTAGCCTTGTTGTATTCGCTTATTATCGCAGGCAGGGTCTTTTTCGCTTTCTGCTCGAAGAGAGACAGGATTTTTGACTTGAGTCCAGTACCTGTCTCTAAGAAAAACGCTTTTATTCCTTTGTCGCCTCTCTTGAACCTCCATATATATAGTGTTTTATAGCCATTCTCTGTTTTCACTCTGACTTTCTCAATTTTGTCTGCAATATAGTAGTGCTTCATGTCGTGTATTCTGTGGGCGGTTGCTGTGCTGTCCTCATATATGTTTATTATCCAGTCACCTATCTCTAACCACACTCCTTTCGTAAATTTGCTGTAGTACTTCTTTGTAGTCTTCGCCGTATCTGGAGCGGTGATGCCGTTAATGTATCTTATTAAATCGTTGTCTGCGTACAGCTGTATCCTGTATACGATTTTATTATTTCTGAGGTAGAAGTCTATTAGCGAAACATGTATTCTCCCTGCGCTAATTGATTTCCTGTCAAAAATATAGCCGTCTACTTTCTTGAACACACCGGAGCTGAAGTAGAGCACGTCTTCGTAAGCCTTAGGTCTACTGCCTCTTCCCCTGTATTTCAGGACAAGGAACTTGTCTTTAATTAGCTTATAGTCCTCGACAATAAAGCTGACTAGTGTTTTTCCACTGCCTTTCTGTAGTCGCACCTCGTTTCCTATTGCAAGCTTGTATTCATTATTCAAAATAAATCTGATTCCACACTGTCTGCTGTTAGCATAGTACATCTCTACTTTATCTCCACCTAGCAGTTCGGCAAGCTTGTTTAGAGTACTGATGCGACTACTTATTTTGTTTTTAATAGTGATTAACATATCGCCTTTCTTTTCTATCAGCTTTGCTACTGCTTCCCGTATCCGTGAATGAGCGTTGGGTAGTACTCTGTCAACTATTTTCACTGCACTTTCATGCAGTTTTTCTCTAAACGCTTTCTTCGACTTAACAATAGACGCTATGAAGACAATTGACGCCGCTACGTGTCCGAGGAGCTCGCCTCGCTTCTGTGGAGTAAGCTTGTTCCAGTCTCTATATAGTATAAGTACTTCGTATGCCGGAAACATTCCGCCTGAGCCCACGCTGAAGACTGCTGCCCACTGTTCTTTCGAAAGCTCGCTTTCGAGTGCAGCTAGAGATAGCTCATGTACAATACTGATGTATTCACTGTACTTGTTGTACACCTGTATTGCTTGATAGAGGTTGTACGCAGTTAGTCCACACGATACTACAAGTGCGACAAATGGATGTGTCTTCGTTGCGACAACAATAGCACCCGCCACACTGAGATCCTGTGAGAAAGTAGCTAGGAAAGCACCCCAGTCTACTCCATATGCTACTAGGTTAGGCACATGTACAACAGCGTAAGGGGGGTCTAGTGTCACGTAGCAACTGGGAGTCTTCACTACTACATAGAATTTCTTCGCCCCTATTGTAAAGAAGGACACTACTCTAGATTGTGCTGGCGGAACACTTACCGCCAGCTCTTTCACTAGTTTATCTGCTACTACACGCACTACATATTTTGCTGAAATACTTTTACACGGATTAATCAACGTGAGCTTTGTTTTAGTCGAGTCGAGGTAAGCGAGAGTAAAACTATATGTTTTATCTACGTCCTGCCACGTAGTCACGACTTCTCTCCTGCTCACTATTTTTGCTCCTTTTCTCCTGTAGCTGTCCGCCACATTCTTGCTTGTTGTCTTACCATAGTATACGTACTTCTTCTCCGTCTTTACCATGTAGTCCGCTAACTTCTTGTAGTGAGAGGCCTCTTGCTGACTTGTCGTCTCCTTGATTTTCACCCACCCATATGTATATCGGACTTCTTTGACGTACTTGTATCTCGTTTCCTTCTCTACTCTGTAGCCCCGCCTACTGTAGTAGTATGCGTCCCAGTAGCTTGTCGTCTCCTTGATTTTCACCCAAACATACCTGTACCTCTTTTTCAGCACCCATTTCGTCTCCATTTTTGTTTCAACTATGTAGCCTTTTCTCCTATAGTAGTCTGCCAGCCACTTGCTTGTAGTCTTATACACTAGCTTCTTCTCCCAGCGTCCACCGTAGTAGCCATAATAGTAGTGCCACCACCAATAACCATAGTAGCCGTAGTCTTTTACCCACACCTTCTTGTAGATATAGTATACTGGGACTCTTTCCCTCACATAGATGTAGCCAGGAAGGTACTGTTTCACCTTCTTGTATATGATGTAAACTGTGTACGGCTTCTTGACTGTAACATAGTACGGGGTCTTTACTTTCCTGTATATAATGTAGACGGGGCGAGGAAGATAAATGTAGTAGACTGTTGTCCACCGAGAAGATTTTTTGGCGAGGAGCAGTCTTACATGCACATTAAAGCTACTGCCTACCCGTTGCAGTCTAGTTGCTACCTGTATTGACTTACATGTGTATCCGTATTGCTTCAGCTTAGTGTTGAGTTCATTTACGACATTTTTCACTGGAACAAAGATGGCTTTAGCTGCTGCTTCCCTTAAAATATCATCTAGTGGAGTTGCCTCGACTTTAACCAGCGGTACAGCTACTTCAAGTAAAAGCAGGGCTATTAGGAAGACTGCTGACAACGCTCTTTTTATTAAAATGTTTTTCTCACGAGACATCGTGATTTTTAGGGAAAAAAGAAATAAAAATTTAATTGTTTTACACGTGTAATGGTTTACGTGAAGAACATGTCGTCTGGGATTACTTCCTCTACTTCTATTCCCCCGTTTCTCAGCAGCCATCCGTGTATTTTGTTCAGTTCTTCTTTTTCTTTCTCGTTGGCTGTATTAAATTCTTTTACGTATCCCACGCACCCGACTTTTATTTTAACTGTAGTTGTGTTGCCGTTTTCTTCAATCATGTAGAATATTCTCGCTCCCCTGACCATCTGTTTTTCTGCGGCGTCCTTGAAGTCCGCCCACTTCTTTATCCTATACACAGCCATGTTTCCACTACGTATATTTTCTTACACTAATAAATATTGATTAAAGAAGAGTTTAGTGAAAGTAATCGTGCAGTAAAAGAAACTAATAAAGTGAAACAAGTATCGTAGCGTTGTTCTTGTGTAGTTCACAGAAGTAAGCGTTTTTAACCGGGTCATAGTATTTTGCTGCGGCGCCGCAGACAGCGCACTGTGGTCCACTGGGCTTCTCTACACGTGTAGAGGAGGATTTCCCGCTTAAACTGATGTCCGGTCTCCTTGAAACAAAGTCATCATCACATCTTTCACACGGCTCACTCATTTCCCTCACCCTGCTGTGTGGCTTTCTTGAGTATATCTATGAACAGTTTCCTCAGCTTAACTGTCTCCTTGTATAGACCAGCTACTTCTTTCGATAACTCTGTTAAGCCGTCTCTCTCAAGCATTGATGAAAGCTCCTGCAAGTGTACTTGCACTGAGAGAAAGTGTTTTAATACGCACCAGTAGTTTCTAACGATACTGTTTTCGATACTTAATCCATTTAGCTTCAGGTAGATTTCGGCAATCCTCATTCTCGTATAGTATACTGCCTTACACAAGTGTAATAATTCTTCTTTGGTTTGCTCAGAACCCATGAGTGCCTCAACTATATGCTCCTCTATGTTAATGTAGTGTCCTACTGCCCACGCACACTCCTCTAAAGTACCTCTACCAGCTAGAGTACCCACAAGTAGAATAGAAGAGAAGAGGGAAAAAAGTATCTAAATACCTTTAGGCGGGAGAGGTAGGTATAATACAGCCTTTCTCAAGTGCTATTTGTCGCAGGGCGTCAGCCATTTTGTGGTAGCCTGCTAGCCGGAAGGCTCTCTCGAACGCTAAGAGTGCTTCGCAGCTCATGTTTCTGAACGCCTTTTCATCGACCTTGATTTTCGGCATCGGCATTGTTCTCACCTCAGGGGAGCGCTGCTAGCGCTTTAGGCGGGCAGTGCACCCATTCTGACAGCGAAGCTTCTAAGTCCAGCTTCCCAGTTAGGTGCCCATCTCTCAGTAATTACTCTCTCTGTATATGCTTTACACTTTGAGACATCGAGTGTGGGGAATAGTTTCTTTAAGAATAGGCAGTAGTCGGTCGGATACTTTTCTTTTGTTTTCTCAATTATTTCAGCTGGAACTGGCATATTCTCGTAGTCTTTTACACGTGTAGAGTATTTAAGATTTTCTACCTGGAGTCACGTTACACTTGCTCGTATCTCTTGCCCATCACGGCGTACTGCCCGTTCTCTATTTTGCAGACGACTACAGCTACTTTGCTGCCGTCGAATGCGAATGCAATACACTCTCCTTCCTTCAAATTAACTAAGTCTTCTATCCGTGCATATGTTTCAGCACCCTTCGCCCGCCTCACCTGTGTTACGCTCAGCACAGACGGCATATTCTCGTAGTCTTTTACACGTGTAGAGTATTTATGCATTTATGTACTGTCTGAAATATAAAGTATTTAAGTGCGGGGCACGGTGAAAAAACGATGGTAGTAGATCCATTAATGGTACTGCTAGTGCTGTACTCTATTATAAGCGCCCTCGTAGCAGTATCGACTTTCAGGGACACTGTTGAAGTGATGGGAGACGTCAGGCTAACAGACCTGCTGTGGTGTATTAGAGAAGTCCTCTCAGTGCTCCTCTCCTTCATCTGGTACTACTTTGTTATCTATGCGCTTGTCGCTGAAAGAGAGCAGTTAAGCGAGATATTCGCCACAGTGCTCTACTGCTGTGGAGTAGAGGAAACCTTAATGGTGTTCATTATACAGGCAGTGGCAATGGCTGTCATAGCCACGACAATCCTCTTCCTCTACGCTAGCGGCAGAGTAAACCTCGCCTTCGGCTTAGCACTGCTCTCTGCAGTACTCTTCTTCGACCTGCTGCTGCAGCAGTGGAACCTAGTGCTGTTGTTGCTCGGCTTAGGTGTAGCAATAACAGTTGTAGCGTGGGTAATATACAGGAGCGAAGTGAGAACCTTCCCGTAAATATCTTACCTAAAACTTTAGTATTGTTTTTTTCAATAAATTCAGGAAGGGGTCTGCTTCCGGCTTAATCCAGCCAGGACACTGAATATAGGAGAAGAAGGGTCTAATCTCCATTGATTCCTCCGGTGTATTTCTGAACAGGAAGCCGTGAAAGCAACCCCACAGTGTAAACGAGTTTCTGTTGCCGATAAAAGTCGCCTGCACGGGGGGACGGGGGTACTCTGACTCTATTTCATATACATTGTTCTTGAAGTTGATATAGTTCCTGTAGCCTACATCAGAGACCTTTACTTCAAGGTTGTAGGCGTCCTTATATACACTCACGATGTTGTAGAGCGTCTCGTAGTCCCTGTAGTCTTCTCCCCTTTTATCTAGTTCGATTACTAGCCTCAGGTCTCTTCTCCTAGCGTACTCCAGCGCCTCTATTATTTCAGCTAGCTTGCCTGGACTGTACATTACAACGTACCAGCCGTCAATAGGCTCTGCTTGAGCAAGCCTGTGTGGCTCAATGTGCAGAAGATAGTCTACGTAGTCTAGCGCAGGGAAAAACACATCTGATTCCACGACATAGGGCTTAGCGGGATTAATGTCTTTTATTTTCTTGGGGTTGTTTGTAATGAAATGGTATCGGTCTACATTGTACTCTGACTCAGCCCTGAAGAGCACTGCTACGACGAAGTGTGACTCAGTATTCTTTATCCTAGCGTAGTGCAGCGGCAGCTTGTCTACGACCACATATAGGAGCACTATATCACCTCCTTACACGAAGAATATTTCTTTACCTCGATTTTCTTCGGCGCAGTAGCTCCTTCCTCTATTGCTTTAACCAGCTTCCTCAGCTCCCGCAACAGCCTCTCTCCCAGCACGCCTTTTTCTCCTGCGCTCATACCTCCTCACCCTAGGAGGCACATACCCTAGTGCCTCTGCCCCTATATCCAGCAAACTGAACACCATGTTTTCCTCGTCTTCTGTCGTAGGGAAGAATACCTGCGGTAGGCGGTCTTCTGGCGCCACGACTATGCTCATTGTCTTCAGTGTGCCTCTCCTGGCGCCCGCCAGATACGACAGCCTCTCGTGCTCGCTTATACCCATCCACAGCGCCATAGCTTCCTGTAGGTCTCTGTCTACGTTCAGCAAGTAGATTTTGCCTTTTCTTCCCCTTCGGGACATCTGGGTAGCTAAGTAGTTGTACTGCAGGTGCTTTGTTATCTTCTGGCAGTGCGGGCACCCGTGCTCAATTATCACATAGAACCTTGTTCCCCTTCTCTCCCTCTCTCCTGCCATAAGTCTACACCCTTAAGCATACCCACCATTTCCACGAAAGACTTGCCTATAGCACCCATTTCTGCGAGAACGTGGTGTAGCGGCGCACCAATTGCGATTAAGTAGTCTATCATAGTGAGGAAGTTCAGTGAAGCTTTTCCACGACAATACGTTGTTACGGCGGCGTCACGCAGGAAACCGCTCCTAATTGTGCTCGCTTTACTTAACAGCACTGCTCCCACACTATCGTATATCAGTGCCATTGCCGCCAGCGCATTGGCTACATCTACGTTGGAGACACAGCTTCTCTTTGCCTCGCTCAGCGAAGTGAAGACTTCTTCCTTGCCCTCTATTGCTGCGTGCAGGTCGAATACTATTAGCTCGTCTTTCCTACTTGGATTCAGTTGAAGCAGTGTCCTTGTCGCCCGCCTCCAGTGTCTATAAAACTCTCTTACTAGAGAGTCGTATGACATGTTCTCAGCAGTCATCTACTACTATTCCCTTGAGTTCGCCGCTATATTTTTTCAGCAACTTTTCTCTGAGCTTCTCTAAGAGACCCTTCTTTTCCTCTAGAATACTCTCTATTTCACCCAGCAACCTCAGCTTCTCTCTGAGCTCTCCTCTAATCTTCTCTATTTCCTCGTTCATTTCCTGTAGCCTCTCTAGTCTCTTCTTGTACTGCTCAAGTTCCTCCTCTACTTTCACCGCACTGTAGATTTTAGGGAGAAGTCTTGCTTTCTTAGCGCACTCTTCCGCTGCTCTATTGAATACTTCTTCCCAGTCTTCGTTTTCGCCTACAGCTACTTTTAAGCCTACTTCAGCGTTATTATACCACTCGAACGAGACCAAGAACTTTACATATATTTCAGTTACATTGAGTTTTTTATCAGACATGTGTTTTATTTGCCTTGAGGATAGAAAAAAGTAATTCTTCTTTTACACGTGTAAAGAACTAAAGAAGGCAGATTTCTTTCTCCTTTCTCTGAGCTTTACTACTATGTAGATTCCTATGAAGACTAGGAGCGGGAAAAGCGGGGGCAGGAAGGCGTCTGGAAGCAAATCCAGTACTAGGAGTGCTCTTGTGCCAGTCCACATCATAGACCAGTCTGACTCAGGGTAGTGGTAGCCTACTATCAGCAACCCGCTCCAGACCACCCGTATGTTAGTGAACCATATTCCTTTAACCAGGCTGTGGAATGTGAGGAGCCAGGGCAACAGCATGTCGTATGATATAATATAGGTTCCTTCCTTTACCCAGAAGCAGACCAGTATACGGTTACCCGAGTAAAATACTCTAGCTACGCTCGGATACCAGTATCCCTCATATATTTTCACGGCGACAGAAGCCTTCTTTTCACGGAGATCCAGTCTAACCAGGTACAGCTCCACTTTTTCTCTCTCAGGCCAGGGGAAGAACTCGGGAGGATACTTGTAGGGCTTTGATGTAGCCAATACGAACGCAGTGTCCCCTACTACTGGTATCTCCAGTGTCCACGGGTAGAAGTAGAGTTCTTTGCCTGGGAGCACTGGCGGACTAATATTGTATACTCGCATAGCCTTGGTGTCTACCACTAGAGTAGTGTTCACTGTGACTAGGACTGTTAGTTGCTTGCCGTTACTTGAGGCTGCGCCCGCAGGGAAACCCAGTATTATGGGTCTAGTGTAGTTGAACTCCCATTCCTCTACCAGTGTCCCGCCTACGTATCTCTTGTAGTAGCCTTTCTCCAGCTTAGTTGTCCTAATGCCTACGTCTACTCTCCAGACCGCCCTGCCTTCCACGGGGTCTACTGCAGTAATATTATAGCCGTCGAAGCAGACCAAGCATTTTCCGTCGAAAACTACGTGCAGGGGGCAGTCTACAGGCTCCCTGTTCCAGAAAACCAGCGTGTATCCAGGCAGTATCTGTTTTTCATATAGCCTGGGGGGCGAGAAGACTCTTACTTCCCACAGCTTCTTTTCTCCGTCGCTGCACCAGAGGGAATACCAGTAAATGAAGTATGCTCTGTCCCCTACTACAAGAGGGATATGTGGTGTTGTGAAATAAAACCCCCAGTCCCAGAAATCTATTTTCAGTGAACCGAAGTAGACGCTAGGTCCACTATAGCCCCAGGGCGGTGCAGGTGTAGTGTTCCACCATATTCCCCACGGCACAGTCCTGTTCCCCAAGAGAGCTATACCTAGTACACGGTCTCCTACACCTATCTTCTTCCTTATTTTAGGGAAATAGATGTTCACTTTCTCTACGATACAGGGTATGGGCGGGGTCTGCCGTGGGTGCTGTCCAGCGTACCCGGGGTCGTTGTACACTAGGTAGTAGTCCCATCCCGCTAGAGCACTGTATGCTCCCACATACCTGTACACCGTGTTGTTCAGCACGTACCGTGTCAAGTCTACTGTAGTAGTAGCTATTTTCAGGGGTCTAGCGAAGTGAACTGGATCCCTGAAGCAGTTGCTGTAGCCGTCTACGTAGTAGGGGAACTCGCAGAAGAAAATAAAGTAGACTGGAGTCCACAGCAGTGAGAGCATTACTCCTATGACGATAATGTACCAGTCTCTCCACTTCACTTCTCTACACCTGTAAGGAAGCTTACAACTGCCTTAACCATTGAAATAAAGTAGTTTACTGCAGGCGTGTCTGCGCCCCCGCACAGAGATACACTTGTCTTTATTCCCTCCCAGATTGAATCAACGTAGGGCATTAGGTCCAGTGAAGGAATAGGCGCAAGTATCACTAAGAGAGGTGCGGCTAAACACAGGTACCTGTAGTCCCTGCCTATAGCAGCTATTATTCCAGCGAGAATAATGAATATCATTAAGCCGTATGTAACTAGCTCTGGGGCAAACCTCGCTGCCAGCGCTATCAGCGTGAAAACGAATATAATGTAGGCTCTGCTGCCCCGCAGGGCGTAGAAGTTCTGCACTGCTGAAAGGAAGTTGACTAGACCCCATATAATCAAGCTTATTATCACTGCTGCGAGGAAAACTGCGATAGCGTATGCTAGGTCGTAGTTTATCAGCCAGCCTATCCACCAGTGCTGCTTTTTTATCGAGTTCAGCCACAGAATAAACAGCACTATGGGTATGAGGAGTATTGAGGCGCCTAGACCCACTATCAGCATAAAGCCCCCTATGAACCCCAGTATCAGCGAAATATAGGATATTACTAGGTAGGCTCCAAGGCTCTTGCCGAAGTACACTAGGAAAGTCGTGGCTAAGCCCAGTCTAGCGTAGTTAGGGGTTTTCCAGGCGGATGCCGCTGTGGCGTAGAAGATATTTATGATGAAGAGGAACACTGAGAACACCAGGCATATCGTATCCAAGTAAATCATAATGTATGCTGGTGCGCTCATATACTTCCATACAGTGCGGGCACCCATCTGAACCCAGTCTAAGGGAGTCGAGGGAACCGTCTCCGTGACATTTCTAGGTACTTCTGTAACGTTCCTGGGTACAACTAGGTTTACGAAAGACCTGTGCATGAAGAAAGTGAAGTTACCTATATTGTAGAAGAAGTACTCTGCACCGTACATCGACAGCAGAATTAGACAATATACGACTATCGACAGCAGGGTGTTCGCAAGGTAGCCTGTAGGGAAAACCACTTTATAGACTAGTCTAGTAGGCGATACTTTCCTCCACAGCCTGTAGGCGGCTCTAGCGGGCGCTAAAGCAATGTCTAGCGCCAGCTTCGCTTTACCCGCTACGGGCACAAGCTTCGCTCTTACAGCCCACCTAGGGAACCTCCCTGTCTTAACATACCGTGATACTACGCTGAGGATAGTCGATACCTTGGTAGGCTTCTTGGGCTTCTTTTTCTTCTTTTCAGTCTTACGTCTAGCCACGGTAGAAGAAACGTGTGTGGAAAAAATAAATATTAACTTTTAGGGCAGGGGTGCGAGAGGCTTAGTCAACATACCTATCAGTACTTTCGACACCAGTGCTGAAGCGAACACTGCTGCCGCAGCAACAATAATGGCTATGAGTGTTCTCTTACTTGAAGGCAGCTTCAAGCTCCTTCACCTCTTCCCTGCTTATCTTCCCTTTCAGCATATATATTATTAGCGCCAGCACCAGGAGCCCTACGAGCACCTCTACTATGCTCTCTGAGGCGAAGAAGCCTAGTATAGAGTTGTAGACTGTGTGCGCAGTAATGCTGTATAGTGGGGTCGGGCACTCCCTGATATAGCCGTATACGAGTATCAGCGTGACCACAGTTATTATCGCTAAGGCTACGAGCCCCAGTGTGCCGTAGGCTAGCCTAGTGGGTGCATGCATAAAAATAAAAAACGTTGTACTGAAGAACGCTGGCAGCAGGGATCCAGCCACCTGTGTAGCCGCATTAAAGTACAGGAATCGAAAACTAAGCTCCTCTGGGAGCGCCACTACTAGCAGGGTTACTGCCGGACCTATGCTCAAGACAATGCTCAGTGTAGATAGCTGAGCCAGGTCTGCTTTATTTACGCCCAGTATCTGCGAGGTAATGATTACTGATACTACTGCCACGAAAGCCATGACTACTCCGTAGAAGACTCCTGTTAAAATAGGGTTCAGCTTGCTCTTAGGTATAGTGAACTTCGAGTACAGCGCTAAGACGAGTGGGGCTACTAGCAGCAGGACATATAGTGTGACTCCCTGGTTCAGCAGTATAGCGAAGAAGCCCAGTATCAGCACTGCTGTGACAGCCATATCGAATATCTTCGCCTTAGTGTCAGTTGCCTCTCTGCCCGTTTTCCACCACTTCTCAGCCATAAGCACTGTCAGGAAGCCTCCGACTGTGCAGAGGAACAGCGTTACTACTGTCTCGTACGACGAATAGTATAGCTCAGTGTAGCACACGAGCGCCGCCAGCGCCAGTAGATGGGATACTGCGAATACTCTCCTCATCGTTTCCCCTTACACGTGCAGCAAATATATTCTTTAGCATCTCCCTACGATTCCTCTAATCCAGTTCTCAAGCGTAGCTAAATCCATGTAGCCAACATGCATGTCTCTAACAGTATTGTTTACAACGATTAGTGTAGTGGGCACCGCCTGCACACCCCACTCAAGGGCTTTTACCACAGTGCTGTTTTTATCGAATCTAGCCGGAACATAGACTTCGATAAACAGTAGCCCGGATTTCTCTGCCAGTGTCTCGAAAACAGGCTTAAAGTACCTGCACGGCGGACACCACTCCGCAGTAAACAGTACTACCGCCACCCTGTGCTCCGAAAGCAGTTTCTCCAGCTTCTCCAGCTCACGTTCCCTAACGACCTCCAGCACAGACAAAACAGCACGTGAACAAAAATAAAACCAATCACTCCCCTACACGTGTAAAAAACTACATATTAATACTATTTTTCTATTATCTTTTGATTGTTAATCGTTTTCTTTAACACGTTTCAGGAAGCTTTTATCTACCACACTTTCTATTATCTTTTGATTGTTAATAGGGTCATTGGTTTTCTCTTTGTGGGGTTTCTGGTATTATTTGCTTTGGCAGGAGTATTTAAGAGTTTTGTCAGCACACTTCCTTCTATTATCTTTTGATTACTGATATCTTATACTCGAAGTATAAAAAATTTATACCTAAAGTATATGCTATCCCAGCATCATTAGTGTTTTCTTTGTGTTTAGCCCCGAGACATATTGTCGCAGTGCCTCACGTATTAGTGCGCTCCTAGTAGTGTTTCTTTCGGCTGCTAGTTTTTCTAGCTCCTTCAGTAATTTTTCTGGTACATGTACTGTGATTAACCGCAGTTCTTTTCTCACGTAGAGGAGTATACGTGAGGGAAATAAAACGCTTAGTGTTTTACAGGTGTAAGGGAAGAAAAAATAAATTATTTAGGGGGAGGCTCTTTCGGCTAGCTTTACTCCTATCAGCACGCCTAGGATTATGCTTAGGAACCAGGTTAAGTCTAGTGTGTATCCGTATAGGTAGAGTACGGCGATTTGTGCTGTGGGCGGAGTCCAGCCGAAGTACTTTAGTGCTCCGTCTACAATAGACTTGATTATAAGTAAGCCTAAGATGTTTCTGATGAGGTAGTTTACTGTTCTGCCGGGAATCCTTATCGGCAGCCAGAGTTTAAGGAAGTTTGCCACCAGACCTAGCGCAGTCTCTATACCCGATATTACTATGACACCGTATATTACGTACTTGAATATCTGGTACAGTGTGTTTAGGATCTGTGTGCCTACACCGGCTACCGAGGGCTTTTCTGCGAGCACGACAGGGTAGATGTCTATGAAGCAGTCTCCTTCACCAATAGTCAAGACTCCTATTCCCTTGAGAGCGGAAATAATGCTTAGCAGTAAGAGCACTATCTGCAGAACCGTTATAACATATGTGAGTACAGTTGACGCCTTCATGTCTCTCACCTCACGACCTCTCTGATAATATGCCTGATTTCAGTGTAGTACCAGTAGGTTAAGAGGAAAGTCAGCGGTATTCCGACTGCCATGTACGGTACTTCCCACCCGAGGAAAGGTACAGTGAATGTCCTGAAGCTGAACCACATTACTACTGCGTCGCTGAAAAGTAGGAAAAGAAAAAGGATAAGTTTTTTGAGCTTAGTCACGGCGCTCACCTCGCTGGAGGCGCTACCTGCCGCCGAACACCACTGAGCCGCTTACCTTGATTCCTCTAACAGCTATGTATATTAGGACTACTAGCAGCACTATGGCTATGATAATGAAGAGCAACACTAGCTGGTCGTAGCTGATAGGCAGAGTCCACGCAGGCTTGTCTACTACACTGAAGCCCAGCTCAGTGTCGTCTGTAACGGTCAGCGTCCTGCTCTGAGTGTCTTTACCTGAAGTAACTACAACAGTGTAGGTTTCAGCGGGCTCTACGTTGAACACGGCTACACCGTTTTCGTCAGTGTACTTCTTATACAGCGTGTTTCCGGCAGTATCCCTTATCTCTACTACAGCGCCTTTAACCGGCTTGCTGCCCTTATACAGCACTGTCACGGTGAGCTTGGCTGGCAGCTTAATGTAGAGTGCGCTTCCGGTGCCGTTGACTAACACGTATCCGCCTCCATAGTAGTATGTAACAGTGTTTCCTTCACTGTCCTCTACGCAGAACGGCGCCCTATCTACTTTAACTAAGATAGCTCTCTCACCGGTCACTGAGAGCACTAGCGGGTATACTTCAGAGGCAGACGGGCTTCCATATATGTATATCATGTGGTCGAAGTGCCTGTAGCCTAGAATAGTCTTTGTCAGAGTGTACCTCACAGTGAAGTTCATTTCGAGGTCGTCTTCGTCAACAGCGTACTCTACTAGCGAGCCCCATCCCTGGTACACTGTAGGCGGACCAACTATTTTCTCTGCACTTGATATAGCTCCTATAGGCGTGCTGTCGATGTAGAACTGTATCGCATATATTCCGGCGTCTACTGTCCCGCTCTCCCTGCCGTTAATCTTTACTTTAATGGGTTCTTCGCAGAACACTTCAATAGCTATTCTTGGCTGTACTACAGTAACGTTGTCGGTTCTAGAGAGCATGTAGATTAGCTTAGCTGTTTTACCTGATAGAGTGAAGTCTGTGAGCGAGGGCGTTACCTCGCTCTCATAGGTGAACAGGCTTAATACTACTACGTTTCCAGTTGCGTCGAGTCTCCATGAAGTGTAGTCGTAGCTCTTAGCCTGCCCGTCTTTCCAGCTCAGTATTACTGCACCAGACTTGATGTTAGTGTCGTACAGCTTGTATCCGAATGACTGCCCTTTAGCAATATAGTCGTATACAGCGCTAATGAAGTCGCTCAGCTCTTTCTTCAATACGTAGTCGTATACCTTTACATGTGTGCCGTACGTGAGCGCCTTAGTGTAGCCTACCTTGAGGTCTCCTTTAATACTGTATCCCCCTACAGTAACGAATACCTCGTCTCCCGAAGGAGTAATAGACTCAACTGGCTCACTGAACTCTGCGTAGCTGATAGATACTCCCTGTATCTCGGTGCCGAAGACTAATCGATAGGTGTTAGCAGATATTCCGCTTGTAGCGGGGTAGGCTTTAACAGTTATATCCAGTGGGATAACAGTATAGGTCTCGGTGTCTCCGTCTTCGTCAACTGTGCCAATAACCTTGACTGTCACATTGTATATAGTGTTGAAGACTAGCTCCAGAAAAGTGCTTGTTATTGACTCAGAGTAGTTAACGTATATTGTGTGCTCTCCTTTCTCCATGAAGAAAGGCGTGGTTACTTCCTCGCCGTCTACCTTGAAGAGATTAATAGTGTATCCCATTGTGTCGCTGTAGGCTGTTAAATACATGTCGTGTGAGAGCGAGAGCTTGAAAGTGAAGTCTGTCCTGGAATCGGATGCAGATAAGTCTATTGTGGCTTTAACTACGGCAGGCAGCTTAGATGCCTCTGAGAGAGTCTTAGTGTACGTCGGGTATGTCCCTGGGGCGGCTGCCACTAGCCCTAGTAGCGCTACGAGCAGGAATACTACCCATATATTTTTACGCATATACATCGGATTAAACGACTCACAGTGCGCTTATAAACGTTAAGTTCTCTTCCTCTCTTACACGTGTAGAGAAGCCTAGTGTATGAGCCTTATTCTCCCCCTGAACTTCACTACGCTTATTTCACCTGACTTGGCTAGCTCCTTTATAGCGTTGAATACCTGTTCCTTGGTGTACTGGAATCTCTTGTCTCTCCTGCTCTGCTGCCACAGCACAGTGAATACCTCGTTTATGCTTACTTCTCCTCTCTGGTTCCTCAGCTCAAGTATAACGTATTTTATGTAACTGTATGTCGTGGCTTTCCGCCCCGCCTTCCTCTCCCTGTGTATGAACTGACCGAAAGACAGCATGCTTTACACGTGTAAGGGAGCTTAAGTGCCGCCGCCCAGGAGCTTCTCCAGACCCGTTATCGTTACTCCGCCTCTGCCTCCCTTCTCCTTCTTCTTTTCTTCCTCCTCCTTCTTCCTCAATTTTTCTTCCGCTAGTAGCTGGTAGTAGACCCATTTTCTCAGCTCCTTTAAGTTCACATCCCACCTGCTCAACACTAGTTTGATTACGTCTGGCGAAGTAATAGCGCTGCTGAGTATCGAGGCGAGCATCTGCGAAGACTTCTCTAGGAACGTGCTCACAATATAGTATACTTCTATCTTGTCTCTCGTAAACCTGTCCAGTAATGTGAAGAAAGCGTCCTTGAACTGTGCTTCTTTCCGCAGAAACCTGTCCAGAGTCACCTCGACTACTCCCTCATGTACCCCAAATATGCTTCTAATGTTGTGTTCGTGTCCATCGACCCTTACGTCAACTAATCCGTAGTAGTAGTAGGGTTCGCTCGGATCTAAGCCGAATGTGGCTAGCACGCACTCGCTTATATTTGGGATAAACTTCACTACACACTCTTCTGCAGCAGCCTCGGCAGCCACCCTCGCTCCCCTCACTGCTTTTATCAGGAGCCAGTGGAGCTTCTTTTCACGTGTAAGTCTCTTAAAGCCGTCGTCTACGTGAGGGTCATTAGTGTAGATTAGCTTGCCTTCGAACGTGGTAGCCTCGGTTAACTTCATTGTCTCTATGTACAGTTTATACAGCCATATTCTGCGCCCAAGCGGGTCGAATCCCACGAAATAAGCATAAGTCCTCGTATCCACCATAAGCTACACCCTCCTAAACATAACCTCAATCCTTTTTTCTAATCTAGATATCCTGTTTTCAACTCTCTGCATAAACTTCTCCATCTCCATTACTTTCTCTTCAAGGGTCTTTTTTCTCTTCTCGTATTCTACTATAGCCATCTCCATTCTCCTGAAGTTCTCTAAATACGATTCAGCCATTTCAAAAAATAGCTCGCTCCACGTCAGCCGCCTCTCTGTTTTCAGCATAAGGAGCTGTATGAACAGCTCTTTTCTCTCTGGTGGAACGAAAACTATTATTCTTTGAAGGTACGGCTTAGGTTTCCTAGGCATCACAGTATAGTCGCCTGAACATAAATAAAAGTAATATTGTATGAATATTTGCCACTGTACAGAATTTTTGAAAAATACATACAGTATTACTTTCACTGGGCAGGGGAACTATCTGCAGAGACATTATTTCTGTTGAAGGGAGGGGGGTTCAGTGTTTTCGGTGGCTGGCTTAGAGAAAGCTTTGGGTGCGACACTAACTTTTATATGCTGTGGGAGAGTCTTCTACACGTGGAGACGAGCCTGTTGCTCAGTATGACTGCTTCAGGGCTACTGGGATTCGTTGTAGGCTATGCTCTCAAGAAGCTTCTCAAGCTCTTCCTAGTTATCTGCGGAGTATTCGCAATACTACTCTACTTGCTGGAGGAAAAGGGGGTTATTGAGGTAAACTGGGAGAAGTTCGCTGAACTAGTCTCATCTGGCTTAAAGGACCTCGCACAGCTACAGCCCCCCGCACTGATGACTACTCTACCCTTCTTTGCGGGACTAGCCCTCGGACTAAAAATTGGTTGAGGGAAAAGAAAGAAAGAAAATTATGGTTTTATTAACTCGGATTTGAGGGTTACTTCATCTAAGAGCTCTTCTTGCCTGAGCTGGAGCAGCAGACCTATGTCCTTTATGTTGAAGTCTTTTGTCTCCTTGTAGGCTATTACCTCTACAACATATTCTCCTCCCTTGAAGTACGGCTTAGGTCCGCTGTACCTGCGTAGCTGCACTGTTATCTTCGGGAAGTACCTGTAGCCCGGAGTCTTCTTGTAGGCTTCTGCGCAGTACTCTAGGAGCTTCTCGGCTAACCTCCTGTTCCCTGGCATGGGTATTATTACGTCAACGAACTCTGCTACGAGGTCTGCTCCCACCCACGTCCATGCGTGCACTATGTGTGCCGCCGTCACCTTCTCTACTTTTCCTTCTCTCAGAGTGTAGACGTAGCCAAGCGCCTCCCTCAGCCTCGTCGCCATGCTCCCGTCCTCGTAGCCTACTACGCTGTCGTCTACTGTCCTGTAGACCGCTACCCTTACCTCAGGCAGTCCTTTATTATTGTGCCGAACCGGCAACACTCCATCACCCTTATTTTACCTAAATACGAGTCATCTGAGAGAGGGGTTTCGTTTAAGACATCTAGGTGTGTTTTCTCGGTGGCGTAGGCTGCTACAACGTATTTGCCGAAGACCTGGAACAGTATTGCCCTTACTCCTCTGCGGCAGTACGCCTGGAAGCATTTCTCGGCGTCCTCCGGGAAAGTGAATTCCCGCAGGAACCAGTATGTGCGTGGGGTGTCTCCGGGCAGTTGTTCTAAACACCATTTCTCAGACATGTTTCCCCCGCTATATTTGTGTCACAGAGTATATATAGTTACCGCTTTTCCCGCAGCACCTCCAGCCACGGGTTGTCTACCAGGAACGATGGAAGCCCCTCTGCCTCCACAGCAGGCTTCTTTCTCTTCTTTCTGCTTCTATAGTAGTTTGCCTTGTGGTAAACCCTCTCTATTTCGCTCGGAGGTATTTTTCCTTCGACAAACAGCATTATGAGCGCCCTTATCGCTATTGACTCGTGGAAAGCGTTTTCAGCGCACTTCAGCCTGAACTTCCTCCAGAGCTCTCTCTCTATCTTCACGCTGTACGAGTGGTACTTCAAATAATCACCTCTCGCCCGAGCTTCACTTTAATGTACTTGACTGCAGTCTGCATGATTCTGCCGAGGATTTCTCTCCGCCGAGGTCTCTGTTCTTCCCTTACACGTGTAGTGGAGGGCTGCTGTGGTCTGACTTCTCTTACTTCCCTTAACCCTAGTACTGTTGTGAGCGGTGTTCTGTAGCCTACTGCTGTCATTGACTGCCCGTACTTGAATATAAGATATGTGGCGAAAATGTAGTAGACTGCTGTTTTAAGTAAGCCTAGTCTGTGGGGAGCGGTTAAGAGGTAGCAGAGAGCCATTAACAGCAGGCTGAATACTGGTGCGAAGTACGCTGCAGCTATGTTCTTGTCGCTTCCCTGAACGTAGCACAGGAACCCGTAGCCCAGGAGGACTGTGGGTGCAGCTACTAGTGTAGCGGGGTGTGGGAAAAGAATATGCGCTGTAGCCACTGCGGCGACTGCGTAGAGCACTGCTATCTCCATGAAGTCTTTTGCGCTGCAGTGGAGTGGGAGCGGGAAGCCTACTGTGAAGCAGAGCAGCAGTGTTTTCTTCAGGTCTGTTTTCTCTAGGCGTGCTCCGCAGTAGGGGCAGTACCTTATATAATATGTCAGCTTTCTGCCGCAGTGGGGGCAGTGCCTCAGCCTAGGTGTAGATGCATATCTGCGCCTTTGGGCGGATAACTGTAGTCTTTGCGTGCAGGGTGAGAGCTTCTCCCCTATACTCCTTATTATTGATGTAAACTTTCTTGACAATAATTGTAGTCGCTCCGTGAGGTTTACAGCACGTGACCTCATACCATTCCCCCGCCTTCCTTATCTTCAGTAACACAGTATTACACTACTACCTTAGATTTATAAAAGTAAGCCACATAGTTTACAGTGATGCTCTCTACACGTGTAAAAGAGGAGGGAGCTGATAGAGGACGTGTGAGGCTATACTTGAAGTGCCCTCACTGCCGTAAAGGAGTCTACGTTAAAATGAAGAAGAGGAGAATCGTAGACGTGGTACAGTGTCCTCTCTGCAAAAGCTTGCTTAGAGTAGACCGTGAAGAGAAAACAGTATTACTGTTGTCTCCTGGACCATATGAGGTAGTTTAGATTATTGTAGCCGAGGTTACCTAACTGCAGTTACCTAACTCTTACTTCCTTACACGTGTAAAACACTAAGGGATAAGTATCTCTCTGCAGTAGAATAGAGAGAACTCATCATCTCGTGTCAGAGGTGACAGCCCCTATGGCAAACCCTAAGGTAGCTAAGGTGACACCTATGGTTAGTAGGGAGTTTGTGGTTAAAAAGGTTGCTGGTGTCGTGGGAAATGTAACGCAGTGTGGTGTTTTGGGTAGGCAGGCTAGGAGTGTGTATAAGCGCCTGTATATTCTGTTTTACCTGTACTATAGTGATGGGTGTGGTGTCACAAGGGATTTCCTGTGGCTCTTTAAGTCTAGGAGGATGCTTAAATACCATGTTGATTTCCTGGAGAAGAAAGGTTTCATTAAGAGTAGGAGGAGTAATCATGGATCCTTGTTTTATTTAACTGAGGCGGGT
>Ga0180301_10000563_pt1 | contig 28599 bp, 24 predicted proteins | sample GuaBasSediGuay16_FD_121797 | JGI IMG/M metagenome (GOLD analysis project Ga0180301, IMG submission 121797) | Subseafloor sediment microbial communities from Guaymas Basin, Gulf of California, Mexico - Guay16, Core 4569-2, 12-15 cm | ecosystem: Environmental > Aquatic > Marine > Hydrothermal... | reverse complement strand
TATCTTCGTATCCTTATGACCTACATCTTCTATGTCACGGTAGATCATCTAACCGCCTCAGCGATGCCTCTGCTAACGATCATGCTAATACGCCAAGATATAGGGATCCTAACTTCATAATTATGGGATGGATAATGCCTTTTCTAACTCGGACTTCCCTAACTTAGTCCCTGAAATCCTAGGGACAATCATTAGACAGAGATTTCCCGCATAATTAGATAGTAAGGATCTTTTTCATTATGCAATTACGAAATTAGTGGAGGATCGGTTAGGCAGTTTAGGAATTCTCTGAACGACGACGCCTTCTTAGATATGACCTCCAAGTCTGCTTCTCTCATTATTCTCTCGGCTATATTCTCAGCCTTATAATACAATTTCCCTTTCCTCTTAAGCATGTTATTTAATTCCTCCGCTGGATCCTCTATACTCTCTGGATCTCTAATCGCTCTGAGCCATCTACAATTGAATACCCTACTAACCGCATCGGTATCGGCGAGAAACCAAGCTTCAATTGCATGTCTAACAATCACAAGTTTAACTCTTTCACGTAAATCGGCACTAATGGTCCTTCTTATCCTATTATATCGCTCCATTATTGCCTTTTCAGGATACTTGTGGAGATCCTTCAGAATTATGAACTTGTCATATTTGGATCCAAGCGTCCTAATTACTCCTCTAACCTTTCCGATCCTATTGCCCCGCATTAAGACAACCTTAATTTTGGCGCCTAATCTTTTCGCTATTGATTTTATTGCGCCCTTCTCAGTAACACCTTCAACTAGAACTAGAATGTCCACATCTGACATATGGCTCTACTCTATTAGTTCTGAGAACCAAGCTTCTCCGAGCCAAATTCCCTCTTCCAATAATCTCCTTATCTTCTCTACATCTTTCACATGCGATATCCTAGTTTTACCTTCTTCCTTCATGACTAGGCGGAGATCCTCCGGTGAAACTTGATCCACCAAATATGGGGAGTGTGTGGTAATGACAACCTGCACCGGAGACTTCCTGCATAGATCCGTCAATGTCTCAAAGAGGTGGGGATGAACACAATTTTCCGGCTCCTCAAATGCTACAAGTGAGCCGCCGAGGTAAAGAGCCGTTACAAAAGCCAGCATCCTCAGGGTTCCATCCGAGATGTTATGGTAGGTTAGGATCTTGTCGATTCCCTTCTCTCTTATCGCAAGGTAGGTGCACGTTCCATCCATCGTGACTGGCAGGTTTATCTCAACAATCTCAGGAATGAGACTCTTCATTACATTCTCGATCTGAATGAAACGGCTCCTATCAGAGGTTAATAGCGTATGTAGGGTTTGAGCAAGATTTGAGCCATCACGCCTCAAAGAGAGATTAAAGCCAACCGGAGACTCAGACCTTATATCATCTGCATTAAACGAGTATGTATAGATGCCTCCAAGATGATCCTTTACCTCCCTCAGCATTGGATGGACATCTTGAGGCGGATAAGAAAGAGATAAACAGGATTGGCTAATCAACACATTTATCACTCCTTCAGTCTCGGTTAAGTATCTAACCCTATCTTTATCCAGTCTATGCAGCAACACATTATCGCCGAATGTCACCTTTTCATCCGTTAAAATACCCTTAGAGTTTAATGAGAATTCATAAGAGGCAGGCTGACCCTTAATTTTTAGATTAGCTCTTATTTTCACCTCTTTGTTTGGATCAAAAAAGATCTGTTCGATTGAAGCAAAATGCAGGCAATCCTTGCATAATGATTGGAGATCTTCACTTTTTTCTGCCTTTCCTATGCATGCTAGTAGCGCCAATGCTTTTATGACGTTACTCTTTCCGCTCGCATTCGGGCCCACCAAAACTGTTACTTTGCCGAAATCTATGACGGCCTTTTCGAAAGATAGGAAATTCTCTAATGTGAGACTCTCAATCATCTTTTGCCAGCTCAAAATGTACTTATAAATCTAATAATTTTGTGCAACTTTTATAATTTTGCATTTATCTCCGAAAGGTTATGCTTGCCCACTAGACTTCTCAATTAAGATTTATTTTTTGAATTGATTACATTGTTGTGCGGTCTCTTGAGGAGCTGGAGGATCCCATATGGGCGCTGGCAGATTGGAATGCTCTACTTTGAGGATTCGGGATTGGATGGGGGAGGAGGCTGAGCTGAGGGATATTATGGCCAAGTGGATTCGTGGCGAGATTCCATTGCAGGAGGAGATTCCTTGGCGTGGAGGGCATGATGAGGGGACATTCGCATATTCATGGTTCCTATTTTATCTTCTCACGGGAGATGAGCGCACATCTGTCTTTCTGAGGAGATTGAAGGAGAGATGTCTGGATTGGATGGATAGGGCGGATTCCATCTATCATGGCTACTGGAGGAGCATGGATGTTCATCATGGAACTGAACTCTTCAATAATTTTCTCGCCCAGTACATCGCTTTCGATGGGGATGGGAGGGTAGCTGAGGCATTCGAGGATGTTGCTCATCACATTGGGAATTGGGTTAAGGGCATCCCCGAATGGTATGATTGGCGGAAGAGGCTTTTTAGGAGCGAGGTTTTAGGAACCGAACGCATAGAGCCTAATAGGAGCGGGAATCTCCCATGCCACTTTAGACTTGTCCAGATACTTCTTGAGGCTTACATTGCCACTGGCAGGAGGCGCTACTTGGATCTAAGCGTGGAGTATGTGGATCATTGGATCGAAAGGTCTAAGGCTGAAGGATTCATTCCATTCTGTTTGAACAGCCCAGTGACGGGTAAGTCCAAGCTAGAGATCGTTGAGGAGCACGTAGCCAACAATGCATTAAACGTTCTTATGGACTTGTATCTGCTGACTGGAAGGGACGATTATATCGGTGCGGTGAGGGATCTCATGCCATATCTGCTTGGGAGCATATCTGATCCGAACAATAATGTATCTGCGAGCTTAATCGCCAAGTATCGCATCATCAGCGGAGACAGAAACCTTGATGACAAAATCGTAAATGCACTTCGAATTCCCAAAGTGGAAGAATTCACCTCGGCACTAATGATCTTCGATTCCGAATTTGAGGGGAAACCCCATCCGCTCGGATTGATCGGAAGGAGAAGGGATGAGCCGACATGGGCATTTCGCAGAGCCGACGGGGAGATAGTCATGGATGAGTGGAGCCCGCCAGCCCATCTTCTACTCGCCTCGCAGATTAGGGGAGATGGGGATCTAGCCGCCCTAGCCCTTTGGAGGGCGAGGGTTAGGCTTAAACTTGCAGCGACGAATCTTAGGCTGGGGCGGAATCATGGATGCGCGGCGAACACTGTCTCATCGGTCGCCGCCGGGCATGGACGCAGCTTCCCATATGGAAATGTTACATCAACGCTCTTTCCAGCCACGCTTGGAGGATTCCCATTTCTCGGCTGGTATAAACCCTACATCAAGTATTATGGTCGAGATGGAAAACTGGGAATTCCAGCCGAGGTTGAGACAATGTTCTTCCCAGCGATACAAAGGGGAGAGAATAGAATCCTAATCCATAATGGCGGTTCAACCCGGACAAGGCTGAGTCTTGAACTAACAACTGAGAAATGGGACAGAGGGAGATTAGAGAATTTAGGCCTGAAGATCATTAAGGTCTCTGAGAAGATTTTGACAGTTGAGGTGCCAGCTGATGCTCTAGGAGAGATAAAATTTGCGTAAGGATTGAACAGCCCAGCATATGGGCAAAAGTGGGCTATCGTTAAAAGATACCGCCTAGAATAGTATCATGTGTGGTTGATATGACATCTGAAAAGGATTATGCGAGATCATGGATTGAAGATAACCGCAAGGCGATAATAGGCATAAGCGATAAGATCTGGGAATACGCCGAGCTAGGATTGGTCGAGTATAAATCTTCATCTCTGCTGATGAACGAGTTGGAGAAGCATGGATTTAGAATTGAACGTGGAGTCGCAGGGATGCCGACAGCCTTCATAGCATCCTATGGAGAGTCAAGACCGATCATAGCGATCATGGGCGAGTATGACGCTCTACCAGGCCTATCACAGGAGAGAGTTCCATACCGGAAGCCTCTCGAGCCCGGGAAGCCCGGGCATGGATGTGGACATAACATTCATGGGGCAAGCGGGATGGCTGCTGCCATAGCCGTTAGATATGCCATGGAGAAGTATGGCTTGGAGGGAACCATTAGATTTTATGGTTGCCCGGCTGAGGAGAACTTCAGCGGTAAGGTCTTCATGGTTAGGGATGGATACTTCAGAGATGTGGATGCGGCTTTAAGCCACCACCCGGGAACTATGAATTGTGCAACATTAAAGAGCTGCTTGGCCGTAAACTCTGTTAAGTTCCACTTTTACGGTAGATCCGCCCATGCTGGAGGCTCGCCTGAGCAGGGTAGAAGCGCACTTGACGCGGTTGAACTCATGAATGTCGGAGTGAATTATCTGAGGGAGCACATAATCCAAGATGCTAGGATACATTATATTATTGAGAGCGGAGGGGATCAGCCTAACATCGTCCCAGATTATGCGCGGAGCTGGTACTATATTAGGGCTCCAGAACGGGAGCAGGTAGAGTTCATTTACGGATGGATTCTGGATATTGCTGAGGGGGCGGCTAAGATGACGAGAACGAAGGTTAAGCATGAATTTATGGGTGGACTCTACAATCTGATACCGAATAGAACGATCTCCGAGGCCGTCATAAGGAATATGCGTGAGATAGGGCTTCCAGAATATACGGATGAGGAATTGGATTTTGCCAGGGAGATCGCGAAGACTATACCTAAGGAGATGAAGATTGAAGCCTTAAGGAGGTCTAAGAGGCCGGGATGGGAGAGGCTCATAGATAAGCTCATGGATGATGAGATACCCGATCCATGGGGCGAAGGAGAATTAAGTCATGGAAGCACCGACGTTGCGGATGTGAGCTGGCAGGCTCCAACGGTCGAGTTTAATACTGCATCGTGGGTCTTAGGCACTCCAGCCCATTCATGGCAGGCAGTAGCTCAAAGCGGAGTAGGCTTAGGACATAAATCCCTAATCTTCGCATCTAAGGTTCTAGCCTCAACGGCGCTAGATCTACTCATGGATGATGGATTGCTTAAGAGGGCTAAGGAGGAGCATAAGCGTAGGCTCAGGGGGAGAGTATATAAGCCTCCGATACCACCAGAGATGAAGCCTCCGCTTGACGCATGGAGATCCAAATAACGCATCAAAGCGCCCCTTACCTCCTGATTATCCTCGCCTTAGCCCTGAACTTCAAGTATCTCTCAAGCATTTCCCTGCTTGGGCTTCCTCTCGTCTCAGGCCGCGTGGCCTTTAGGGCTCCAGCAAGATTGGCCCTCTCGAGGGATTCGATGTCGCCGAGTCCCTGAGCCTTAGAGGCCGCGAATGCGCCTAGAAAGGAGTCTCCGCAGCCAACTGTATTCACGACCTTTAGGCCTAACTCCTCGAGGTTTACTGGTGGAACCGAAGCCATGATCCTCCGATTTATCATTGAGCATCCCCTCTCGCCGAGCTTGAGTATCAATGTTATTTGCTGATTTATCTCGGATAGGATCCGCCATGCCTCGAGAGGATTCGTCTCACCTGTCAGATTCTTGACTTCAACCTCGTTAATCACGAGGTAATCCACATTCCTCAGTATCTCCTTTAGCCTTTCTGCTCCAAGCGTGCTCCTCACGCCAGCATCCCACATCACGATCTTCCCATACTCCTTGGCGATCGAGGCTGCCGCCATCAACGTCTCAAGTATGGGATCGATCAATACGATTATCGAGGAAGCCCTCAGAAGGCTTAGGATCCTCTCGCAACGTAGATCCTCAGGCTTCAATTCCAGATTTGCCCCGAAGAGCGTATTGATGATGTTCCTACCCTCATCATCTATCAGTATGTATGCCTGTCCGGACTCGGCACTTCCAGTAAATTTTATACCTGAAACATCAACACCCTCATCCTTTAAGATTTTAATTTGCCGCTCGGCTATGTCATCTCTTCCGAGGCATCCTATCAGGGCGACTTGACCATGACCTAAAAGCCTCGCGGCTGCTACTGCCACGTTTGCCCCCTTCCCTCCGGGGACACGCATTATCCTCTCGACTGGAACCTCCTCCCCGATCCTTGGAAACCTCTCTACGAAGAGGTTTATGTCCCAGTTTATCGCTCCGATAACCGATATCTTAGGCATACCGCTCATCCTCTACGGCTTGAATTCTCCACGTAGGATCCTCCTAGTCTGGATCTTATATTCCTCAACGTTCGGCTGGTCGAAGGGATTAACATTCATCAGGTAGCCCAGAAACATGGTTTCAATCATCTTGAATTGCATGAGCTCTCCAATTGAGAACTCAGACTTATCTGGCAATGAGATCTCAATGAATGGCCTTTTCCTTCTTCTGAATGCCTCCTTCGTCCCCTCAAGTATCGCATCGAGAATCTCCTTTAGGCCTCTCCCATCTATTCCCTTAACGAGCGAGGAGTATTCATCAGCCTCTGGAACACAAACGCTGCTTCTGGGATCCTCAATCCTTATGAAGGTTATCAGCTTGTCGTAGGGGCCTCCAAGGTATAGTTGGGCTACTGAGTGTAGATCTGTTGAGCCTATAGAGACGGTCGGCGTTATTCCAGCATTCACCCTTCTGCCATTCCGGTCATACTCCTTACCTAGGCTTTCAGCCGTCAATTGCCTACACCACTTTCCCAGAGACTCAAGATCGCATGAGAAGAAGAACAGGTCAGATATGTTCTTTCCATCCAAGTAGTGCTTGTATTGTATGCTCGCCGTTATCGCCGCTGGATTCTCTTTGAGATTCATGCTTAAGCATCTCTCAGTCATCTGCCTCGCGCCCATCAGTAGATCCTCTATCTTTATGCCCAGCATGCCGAGTGGGAATAGGCCTACAGGGGAGAGGACGGAGTATCTGCCAATGACCTTTGAGGGTATCTCGAGTAGTGAGAGGCTGCGCCTAGCGGCTGCTCTCCAAAGCACAGAGCCTCTATCAGTAGTTACAACTATGAAATCCTCATATTTCCTCTTATACCTCTTTAGCAGGCTGAGTAGCACTCGAAAGTTCGCTATGGTCTCAGTCGTATCTCCCGATTTGCTCACAACATTTAGTAGGATACTTTCATCCTCTTTTAGGGCCTTCTTGATCAGCATTATAATGCTGTTTATCATGTCGGGATCTATCGTGTCAGCGTAGAGCACTTTTATCTCCGGATCCAATAGATTATAGAATCTTCCCAGCACAGCCTCTTGAACAGCTATTGTTCCAAGATTGCTTCCGCCAATTCCAACCACGATTAGGAATCTCGGATCTAAACTTAGCTTATCGCTTATAAGGCTCTTGACGGCGCTCAGCATCTCCTCGTCGTATGGCAGATTTATAAATGCTCTAGGATCGGCATATCCGCTTGAGATTATGCTCCTAGCCCTATCTATCTCCGGCATTATATTCTCTGCGGTGCTCAGAATCTTATCGGCGGGTATTAGGGCATCATCGTAGCGTATCTTCAGACCCATCTATGACCCTTCCTTAATGCGGTAGATGAGCCAATTTAGATTGCACGCCTTCCACTTAAGGCAGCTCATAGTATATAGGCGTTTCTCTCCGCGCTTAATCATCTTGTAAGCCATATGGGGCTTGTCCACGCGAGATTTCCATCAGCCTGCTCAACCCGAAGGTAATAGTATGCCAGTTCATCTAGGGGCTGCTGATCCTCCCAGCTGAAAGCCAAATCCATCCTATTCGGCTGCATAGACCAGACGGTCTCTCCGTTTCTGATTAATTTCAGCCTTGAAATGCGGCTTGTCCCATGAACTTCTCCTTTTATCCTTGCGGAGCCATCCCAAACTCCCTCGGATCCCATGCATAAATCATTTATCTGGAATGATATTATGATGCGTTCTCCAGTTGTTGCGTAGCATCTTCGTCTCCTTAATGAGTTGAATATCTCTCTGCGTGATAGGTCGCTGGCGTAGATGGCCGTTAAGCCGCTGCGGAATCCAAGGGGGACGTAGATAGATGTGTAGTATGCCCCTTCACCTGAGAATCCAGCCCTGCCATCGTGGTTGTCGCTTCCAGCAGTAAAGCCGAGCTTAGAGCCTTCAGATAGGATCTGCCTAACGGAGATCCCATACTTCGGCATCCTCCATAACTGCGTATCAACGGTTTCTGAGCTGCCCCACATCGAGTAAATCTCGATTAGACGCTCAAATGATGGATTATGGGATTCCCACTTAACGTTTAGTAGGGAGTGATGGGGAATAACGATTATCTCTTCTTCCATATCCTCAATTAGCCGCCACACCTTCCTCAGCGAATCAGATCTCGGATCAGTTCCCCTATAGAGCGGAAGTTCATCACGCCAAGTATAGAAGTTTCTATCCCCCTCCTTTCCACTCCACTCATAGCCTATCAAAGATACGAATTCCCCGGGCCTATTATGCATGTTCGCTAGGTCCTGCATCCAAAGCCACTCGTTATCAGTGAAGTAGCATGCATGATCCGTTAGAGCCGCGAAGTCCAGGCAGGCGATGTTCCTCGCATGCCAATAGAAGTATTCCGGTGAGCCTATGCCATCGGACATTTCAGAATGAACATGAATATCTCCCCAATATAAATTAGGGCTTGAATCGTCGATTTTGATTGGATTTGAAAGCGAAACGAATCGGCCTGAAGACGATTCTGCCTTTATGCGGTATACGCCTTTAGGCAACGGATCTAAAAGCATCTTGAAGGCGTATCTGCCGTAGAAGCCTCTCGGACAGCCGAGATCCTCCTCCCAATCTCGGCCTATAAGCTTCAATCTTACATCTGCATGTAATGGATGTTCACTACTTAAGTTTCTGAATCTATCCGTGAATATTCCATGGAGCACTATTCTTTCGCCCACTCTGGCATGTGATGGAATTATGAGGTGAAGCCTATCCGGCATGTCTGCTTTGAAGGTTAATGTGTGGCTGCTTTCATATGCTAGAGGGGCAAAGTATCCACTCTCATTAGGCTTCACGGAGATGGCCATCGGCGGTATCTTAGAGAACCAGTATGATCGGTCAACCCCTTCATACCTGAATGGAACTATCTGCGTTCTTCCAGCCTTATAGCAGATGATCACCTTACCTCCGGGAATGAGATCATCCTTAAACTCAGCCGTGACATCGATCCACTCCCAAGAGTCCCCTGAGACTTCTATTGAGAGGATCTCTAACTGGGCATCCGCCTTAACAATCTCTAAGTATCCATCCCCATCTGGATCCTCAATCTGCGGTTTAGAGAAGATCCTTGGTACCGTTAATCGTATCCTCCCGCCACGCCTTATTCCAGCCGCGCCGGCGGTAAATATCAGCCTAAAATTCACAGGCCTACCAACAGTGGCTACGTTTGGAATTATCTGACTCATACCCAGCGATTCATGGTTATAGCCTAAAATCTGCCTCTCAACATCAGCAAATCCTCCATGCGGAATGAAACTTTTATTGCTCGTTATCAGGCAGATATCGCCTGCCGGATCTGTGAGACCATAGAATCTTACTATTGGTGGGCTTGCCAAGTCGAGTTTTAAAGCCTTCTTCCCCATGAAGAGCCATCTTCTCCCATCATTATCCGCAATCCTACGTGGAAGCAGTCTTTCATTCCAAAACTCGATTATGGGATGCTTGGCCTCCGTGTAAATCCAGAAGTAACATTCACCGACAAATCTCCTTGTGGGTAGGAGGAGATCAACGTTTTGTCTGGATGGATAGGACTTTGCATCTCGAAGCGGAACAATTATGTATATGTCCTTTGAATCTTCATAGTATATGCTCATGCAGCCCATCCATCCTAGATCCGCATCCTATGAGATGACAAGATTAATAAAATAGTTATGTGATACTCGTAGTTAATGCGAACTGTAAGGGGGATTAATGTGCCCACAGCATTTGTATTAATCAATACTGAGACTGGATTCATGGATGAGGTTCTTAGGGAGCTGGGGAAGATCGAAGGCGTTAAGGAAGCCTATACGGTATATGGCGTATATGACATAATCGCTAAGGTGGAGGCTAAAACCATGGATGGAATAAAGGATATAGTCACATGGAAGATTAGGAAGCTCAGTAATGTCAGAACCACCCTGACCATGATAGTTATAGAAGAGGCGAAGTAGCCCCGGCTAATTAATGAGTCATCCTAACCTATTCTTCCGATCCTCTCAAGTTCATCAGCAACATCCTTCAGACCAAGCTCTTCGAGCTTCTCTCTCGTCGGCCACCCACTCTCTTTATTCCATCCTCGAAGCTCATAATACTTCTCAAGTAACTTAAGGAACTTCCGCTTATCAAGCATTTTACCATCATCTTTACCTGGATAATTGAAGCCTACATCGATCGTTGATTCATCGATTCTTCTTGATCTGCCGTAGTTTCTAACATCGATCGCCCTGAGCAGATTGAATATCCTCTCACCTGCCTTTCGAAGTTCATTCATGCTCATGTCTACTCCAGTGCATGCGGAGAATAGCTTAGCCATCAACTCAATATCCGCCATTCCATCCTTACTCGTTGAACTGAAGATCCTCGGATACTCACTATCACATAGGATTAACGAATCGACTACCATTCCCATGTCGGTATGCCATATAGCCGGTATAGCCCGTGCCTCCGGAGGATCATACTCGACTGATGGATCCAAAACGTTCGGGTCTCCATATACCTTCATGGAGATCTCACGTATCCTCTCGGGTGGAATAGGCCCCCTATACGGCCCTATCTTTGGGAGGTATCTTTGAACATGGGAAGTCCAAGAATGCGATGTGTCGCTTGCTGGATCCCTCGTATCCACGCACCACTGCAGAACCGTCGTCAGCCACATGGGCCAGTAAATGTTGCCTCCCGGACCCCAATGTCCAGCCCAATGCTCAACTTGACCAGCGTGACGTGGGTAGATGCGGTCAAGTAGCGGCTTGCCCTTGCCTCCGAAGAGCCTCTCGGCGGCGTAGCATGCTCCATCCGCTAGGGCATCTCCTATTGGGCCTTCACGGTAGGCTATCTTACGCAGAAGCATCGCAAGGAATTCAGGTGTTACCGGAGCGCAGTCTCGGAGGTATCTTATTGGCTTCTCGGGGGCAGGTATCTCCATCCCATCTATCTCCTTTATAAGATTATGCTGCTTGCAGAGTTGCAGCCATGGAATTATTCCGTATGATACTTCCCATCCGTTTATTCCATAATTGCCTACAAGGGCCCTAGCCTCTATTCTGCCTCTCTCAGACGTAACGTTGAATCCATAGCACATCTGCTCTGTAGTGTAGAGCGCTGGGAGGAACTCGCCTTGAACATCCATCCATAGCATTCCGGAGCATACTGAGAGGCAGAATCCGCATTTACGCCTCCTGAAGTTCGGGCCTGAAATATTCATCTCCCTGAGGCTCTTCGGACCATGAGGTGAATTGCCCTCTCTACTCTGTTTTAGGCAGAGACTAAGAAACTCCTTTGGCCTCGCGATCTTTACTCCCCCGCTTCCACGGACGGCTATCGCCTTAAGATTTTTTGAGCCCATAACCGCTCCGAATCCTCCCTGACCGGCAGCATTCTCGGTTTCAGTCTGTATTATTGCGATTCTGCATAGGTTCTCTCCTGCTGGACCGCACGATATCACTCGAACATCGTCTCCATGGATCGACCTGAGAGTCTTGGTCGTCGCATATGTCCCTAAGCCCCAGATGTCCTTTGCACTTAATATCTCGACGTCTCCATCATCTATCCAAATGTAAACTGGCTTCTCGGCTCTTCCCTGGATTATTATACCGTCGAATCCCGCATACTTCAGTTCTGGACCCCAATGACCTCCCATTCCGGATCTTGAGAAGCAGGGAGGATGCTGCTGCGGAGCGACGCCTAAAACCTCAACTCTGCATGATCCGGAAGCTAGGGTTCCAGTTAATGGGCCAACCATTATCATAAGTCTATTCTCTGGGTCAAATGGGCCTACCTCCGGCCCGATCTCCTCCCAGGCGATCCTTGCCGCTATTCCTACTCCTCCAATATACATCCGTGCATACTTCATTGTATCCACAGTTGTTATCTTCTTCCTTGTGAGATCGATCCGAAGTATCTTACCAGTCCATCCATAGATCTCCGTCATTTCAGTCCCCTCCTCTGATTGGCTGGAATGTATGTTAGAGCTCCACTTGGACATATCTCAACGCATACTGGGCCGTCCTCGCGATCCTTGCAGAGGTCACACTTGAAGTATACTCTTCTTCCATTGACAACCTTATGCTTTATAACTGGGTTTTCCGGCATTAGGGGGCATGCACGTGCACATTCACCGCAGCCCAAGCATCTATTCTCATCTATAACCCTCGCCCCAGTTCTCTCATCTATATAGATAGCCGGATTCTCATGTAGGCTAAGACATGCGTAGTAGCATGCTGGCCAGTCACATTGCTTACATACAACCGCTGAGGGAAATCTCGGTATGAAATCATCAAAGATTATCCGTATTCTCGAAAGGGAAGGATTGCATTCTCCCTCATGGAACAGTGAACAGGCAACCTCACATTCCCTACATTCCACGCATCTCTTCTCATCGAAGATTATGACCCCCGACCTTTGAACTTTAAATTCGCTTATCACTATTATGCTTCAGCCCCCTTCAACACTCAATCCAACGGATACTAATCTTTCATCAAAACCAAAGCGATGTAATTAAGCGTTATCACAGCCATTACGATATAGTCTTATGGGCTTAGCAGATTCTTTAGGAGACTTATGCCATCAGAGACTGTGAGGTCAAGTGAAGATGCATGTATCCTTCTCCTCTTGACTCTCACTCTTCTCTGGGCAATGGGATTATAGCCCTCGATCTCAATATATCTCCAGTAGATCAGCGTCCCATACCTCTGCCATTTAGGAGTATCCCTAATATCGAATCCTCTCATACATAGCTCCCTAACAGCCTCATGACCCTTCATCCTAAAGGTCTCCTCTCGCCCTATGATTTCATTAGCATAGGCATTCAGAAAGTTTCTGAAGGCATTCAGGCATCTCCACCTAAAATACTCAAGTATCTCCCGGCGATCATTAACCTTAACTATTCTAGCATCGAATGATATTGGCTTCTCATAGGAGAAATGTCTCCTTAGGCAGTTCTGGAGGAATGAAGATGCGTAGGAGGGGAGAATCGAGAGTATCTTCTCGATTCTCCCATTAAAGGGCACGTGTGGATCTCTGAGGAATAATAGGCTAATCTCATCTGATGCCGTGTGGGCTATTGAAATGTTGAATCCAGCCTCCATCATAAGAGCCTTTGCAGTCTCGATCATGCTCTTATGGAATCTCTCGTCAAAGGGCCTCTCCATTCCACATTCATCAGCGACCCTATGGAATCCTCTACCATCCATCCTCACAATAATTGGGGCCTTAATGGTCTCTCTCGAGTATATCTCCCATCCCCTAAACTTAGACCCATCGATCCTCAATTGATCCACTTCAACGCTGCCTTGCCTACCCAGACGTATCAGCTAGCATTACTGGCACTATTAGATAAGATTTATTTTGGAAATTGAATCTGCGTGACCAGGTCCACATAACATGGATCCTTGTTCCCCTTAAGATTTAACAGTCTCATCTGTAAGGTTCATTACGACATCGCCCACTGAGCGTATCCAAACAGTCATAGGTCCAGGCTTTCTATTAGCCCATGCATAATACGGGATTGCCCTAAATCTAATCTTCCTCGTTCTATATGTTACCTTATTGATCGGCTCGTAGAGGCTGCTCCTGAAGCTCTCAGTCTCAACCGTTATGGCTTCACCTTGAATTGTCATTACGCCATTCAGCATCCTCGACATCCATTCAGCCTTTAATTGGCTATCCAGGGAAAGCATCATATTCCAAACGTCAAAATCCGGATTATCAGCCTGCTCTACACAGTATACTATTGGGCCTCTCTTTAAGGCGATCTTATCCGTATTTTCCAGCACGTGCGGATGAGACTTTAATCTCTCTATTGGCATAGAGAGACATAAAGAGACTTTATCTCCGGGCTTCCATACTCGGCATATCTCGACGTAACCTCCAGGCTTAACCTCTCCTTTCAGCCTCTCATCATTTACGTGAATACTTGCCTCTCGGGACCATCCTGGAATGCGCAGGTGAAGGCTGAAGGAGAACTCGCTTTCCGGATAGAGGGAGAACTTTATGCTACCTCTCCACGGATATTCTGTATGCTCCTCAATGAGCACCGACTTTCCATCGATAGTGAATGTTGCTATGCTTTGGACGTAAAGATGCGCCCAGATCCCGCCGTCTGAGACTGAATATAAATAGCCCGGCATCGACGCTATGATCCGAATGATATTTGTTGGGCAACATGCGCATGGAAACCACCTTTGACGCCTATGGAAGCCCCGGTCCGCCAATGGATTAACATAGAAGTATCTTTTTCCATCAAGTGAGATTCCAGATAAGACTCCATTATATAATGCGAGCTCCATTACATCAGCGAATCTCGCATCTCCACTTGCAAGTAGCATACGCCAATTCCACATGACATTCGCTATTGCCGCGCATGTCTCAGAGTATGCTCTGCGATTCGGAAGCTCATAATCTTCCCCGAAGGATTCTCCGCTGTATCTTGAACCTACACCTCCAGTCACATACATCCTACGCTCAGTCATGCTATGCCAGAGACGTAGCAGGGTATTCCAGATCTCCCCGTCGCCAGTCTCCATGTATATGTCTGTTGCGCCGCAATTCAGATATAATGAGCGGACGGCATGCCCCACGATCTCAGTCAGCTCCCTGAACGGCTTGTGATCTATATGGTGTGTATCTCCGCCGGCCAGTCCCTTTCCACGATCATTCAGGAAGAGCTCAGCTAAGTTCAGATATGCCTCTATTCGCGTTGCGCGGTAAAGCTCTACAAGGGCCATCTCGATCTCAGGATGTCCCGGAAGGAAGGGCTTATCGACACTGAATATAGAGTATATGTGATCTGCAAGTCTACAGGCGGCGTCTAGGAGGCTTCTCTCGTTTATGGCGCGGTTCAGCGCTATTGCCGCTTGGATTAGGTGGCCTGCACAGTAGAGTTCATGCATCTCGAAATTAGTCCAGCGATCCCTCCTCCGCTCAAAAGTGAAGTATGTATTCAAATATCCATCCTCATCCTGAGCGGATATCACATCATCTACTACATCCGCAACCATACGGTTTATCTTCTCATCATTAGAGTATGCCAGATAGTAGGCTGCTGCTTCAATCCATTTGTAGACGTCGCTGTCATCGTAGTATCTGCCTCGAAAGTCTCCCTTCTCCTTCCCGGCTGCGCGGCGGAAGTTAAAGAGGCGACCTGTCTCCTCTAATATTTCATACTGCATGGGAAGCGTGATCTCTCCGAGCATCTTCAATCTCGGCGCCCAGAAATCATCTTTTAGGCGTATTTTGCAGATTGATACTGGACGTAGCTTCGCATAGGGGCTGAGAGAAGTATCTACAATGAATACGTCTCGCTTATCATGCATCATAGAGCATCAAGGATCAATATCTGCCTTAAAAATTTATAACCGAACATCGCACAAGTCTGTTATGAGACTTTTCTCCCGGGAAGCCTTTAAGTTTACAAAAATGCTTATACTTATCGTATTTTTATATCTCTAGGGGGGTGGGATCTTGCCATTTCATCCAGAGAGCCTCGTTAGGGAACTCGATGAGATCGCTCAGAGACTTAGGCTCGATGCTTTAGAGATGATCCATCGTAGGAAGGCCGGCCATCCAGGGGGATCATTATCAGCATCAGAAATAATCACAGCCCTAATCTTCCATCAGCTCAGAATTGATCCAGAGAGACCCGAATGGGAGGAGAGAGACAGGTTCATATTGAGTAAGGGGCATGCATGCTCCTTGCTCTATGCTGCCCTCGCTAGGAGGGGATTCTTTCCAAGGGAGGACCTTAAGAGTTGGGGTCATCTGGGAAGCCGCCTTCAGGGCCATCCCGACAGATTGAAGACGCCGGGAATAGATATGACGACTGGCATGGAGGGTCATGGGGTAGCGGTGGGCGCCGGCCTATGCTTAGCCGCTAGACTTAAGGGCTTAAATTATCACGTCTACGTCCTCGTCGGGGATGGTGAGTGTCAATGTGGAGTTCTATGGGAGGGAGCTCTAATAGCAAGTAAGTATCGCCTCTCAGAATTGACCGTCATAGTCGATTATAATCATGTTCAGATGAGCGGGCCTGTTCATGAGGTCTTACCATTAGATCCATTGATTGAGAAGTGGAAGGCATTTAATTTTGCAACGATCGAGATAAACGGGAATGATATGAGGCAGGTTCTTGATGCCCTTGACTTGGCAGTTGAGATACGTAATAAGCCCACGGCGATAATCGCCCACACAACTAAGGGTGAGGGAGTCTCATTCATGGAGAATACACATGAATGGCATGGTAGGCCTCCAGATGATGAGGAGTTCAGGCGTGCCGCTGAGGAGTTGAGGAGGAGGATCAAGAGATATGAGGAAGGTTATGTCCATTAGGAAGGCTTATGGGCAGACATTAGCCGATTATGGCGCCGAGAACCCCGACATCGTAGTTGTAGTTGCGGATGTTACATCATCGACTCAAACGGGATTCTTCGAGAAGAGATTTCCAGAGAGATTCTTTAATGTTGGAATTATGGAGCAGGCTTTGATCGATGTTTCTGCTGGACTCGCATTGGGAGGCATGATTCCATTTGCAAACACGTTTGCAGTGCTATATCTCAGAGCGGCGGAGCAGGTGAGAACCTGCATTGCATACGCGAACGTGAACGTTAAGATGGTAGGAGCATATTGTGGATTATCAAACTTTAAGGATGGACCGACACATCATGTTGAGTGTGACACTGCCCTTATGCGTTCAATGCCCAACATAACCGTAATAGAGCCAGCCGACGCGGTTGAAGTCAGCAAGTTTATTCCTAAGATAGCCGAGCATAAAGGACCGATCTACCTTAGACTTACGAGGGCGGAAGTCCCAGTCTTATTCGATGAGGATTATGAGCCTGAGATCGGTAGGGGAATAATCCTGCGAGATGGAAGCGACGTCGCATTGATAGCCAGCGGCGTCATGGTCTCAAGATGCATGGACGCAGCTGATGAACTTAAGAACCTTGGTATAGACGCTTATGTCGTCGATATGTCAACAATCAAGCCCTTAGATAAGAAGTTAGTGTGGAGACTCAGCGAGGAGACAGGGGCCATTGTGACAGCTGAGGATCACTCGATCATCGGCGGGCTGGGAGGAGCAGTTGCGGAGGCCCTAGGGGAAGAGAAGCCCGCCGTTCTTGAGAGGATAGGCATAAGAGACACATTCACCGAGACATCGCTTAGCTATGAGGAACTACTTGATCATTACGGCATGAGCATAAATGATATAGTTGAGGCTGCCAAGAGGGCTGTTAAGCGGAGAGGATAGAGACTCCAATCTAGACGTTACTTCCCATCATCTACTTCAACCCTATTCTCCTCTATGAAACTCCAGTTTATCTCCATTCCTAAACCTGGCTTCTGGGGTATGTACACGTAGCCTTCACTATCCATTGGATCAATTATCTCCTTAAGCCAGGGCGTTCTTGATTCATAGTCCAGAAGTGGATGTAGAAGTCCCCTCTCCACGTATTCTCCCGGGATCCCCATGGCACCTAAGACTTGAAGGTTTCCGGGATGGGCTCCGTGAAGTTCCAATCTGACACCGAATGCCTCACATATATGGACGAGCTTCATGAGCGGGGTTATTCCGCCCATCCTCATAACTCCACCCCGAATTATATCTGCTGCTCCATTCAGTATCCAATTTAGCCTTACCCATATCTTTCCCTCAGCGGTTTCGGGTGCTAGGATAGGAATCTCGAGCTTATCCGCCAGCCATATATAGGCTGAGATGTTATTCTCATCCATTGGCTCCTCAAGCCAGTAGAAGTTGAGATTCTCGATCTCCCTGCCTATTCGCAGTGCTTCTTCTCGGTTATAGCAGTGATAACAGTCGAGCATGAGGGTGACGTCATCTCCAACTGCCTCCCTAACGGCTCTGCAGGCTGCCATGTCCATTTCCGGGTTTGGAGCCCATTTTATTGGTGGAAACCATGTATGCAACTTTATAGCCTTATATCCGCTCTTAACGAGGTCTTCCGCGAATTCCGCGTAGGCTTCTGGACTGTTCAGTCCTCCTTCTATCTCGTCTCCGACCATCGTGCTTGCGTATGCCTTAACCTTATCTCTATATCCACCTAGAAGCTTGCATACTGGAGCATTGAAGTATCTTCCGGCGAAGTCCCATAAAGCCATATCTATGACTGCGAGTTGCTCGCTGCTTATGAGTTGTCTTGAGCCTTGGAGGTCTCTATAGAGATACTGCCAGATCCTCTCCCTATCAAGCGGGTTCATCCCAACTATCGCCGGCTTTATTATGCGCTCATTTATTCTCTTATCTCCTCCGAAGCAGTATCCATCTATACCCTCATCCGTGACTATCCTCGTTAGGGTTTGATATGCAGTGTGCTCCTCGGCTGGATGTGCATGCCCGGCAATATCAAAGCCTATCCTAGACTTATACTTGAAGGTTATAGTCTCGACATCAACGATCTTCAAGTTATTCTCCTCCAGTTGAAGTTTAAGCCTACATATAATTTGTTTACTTTGACTCTATAGATAATCTGAGATGCTTCTTTGCCTCTTGATTGCATCTTTCCCCCTTTCAGTCTCGTTCTTCTCCTCTGAGAAGACTATCTTTCCATATACTCCATCATATCCCGGGATGACCTTAACCCTCTCCTCCCTGACCTGCATGATAGCATCTGCAATCTCTACGTTTGAGAGATCGGCTATCTCCTCAAAGGGCGCATTTAAGAGCACGTTATATTCGCTTCCGAACCTTGAGATTAAGCTATTGTAGATCCTCCATACCCTCTGAAGCCCCGGATAATTCACGCCTAGAACCGTTTGAATAATCTCGCTTAATGGAAGAAGATGCTTGTAGCCTGGAACGCCTCTAGGCGTGAAGCCTTTAGGCCTATCAGCCAATTCATCTACTCGTTGATCAACGCCCTTAGTGAGCTCCCTATGGCAGACTGGACAGATATTTCCGATTGACCTAGCTTCCTCAGGAGAAAGCGATACTTTGCATGCTCTATGCCCAGTCCAATGATACTTTCCATATTCCGGGTATGTCTCGATGGTGAATAGGAAGCATTCTGGATCCTTACTCTGAATGGCCTCTATGATCTCATCGTATGTGGGAACTTTAAGGTTGAAGACGTTTGCTTCTCGACCTATCCGCCAAGGCCAGAATGAGTGTGAATCACTATTTGAGACTAGCGCATATTTGTCTAGGGCGCTGAGACGCCAATTCATTGGGGGATCGGATGATAATCCCGTTTCTAACGCAAAGATATGCTTGGTCATATCTTGGTAGCAATCCTCAATGCTGTTGAAGCCGCTGAAGGCCCCGAACAGGCTGAACCATGGAGTCCATACATGCGCTGGGATGATGACGTTCCTCTTAGAAGTCTCCATCACCTCCTCTACAAGTTCAGCTGCGGTCATCCGTAGGGATGGACGGCCATCAACCGATAGATCTCCATACTTTGAGAGTCTATCTCTAATTTGATCCGCAACCTCCAAGTTTGGGGATAGTATGAGGTGATGTATCCTTTTCAGTTTGCCCTCGAATGTGAATACCGTTGAAACTTCTCCTGTAATCATAAAGTATAATGGCGAGTCGGATTTTCTAAGAGGCTTATATAGTCCAGTACCTGACACCTCTGTTAGCTTCTCCCTAAGCTCCTTAAACCATTTTGGATGCGTGAAATCTCCAGTTCCAACGAGATTTAATCCCTTTATAGGGGCGAAACGGGCGATCTCATCTATATCCATCTTTGCACTTGTCGCTCGGCTGTATTTGCTGTGAATATGCAAATCAGCATATACAATCACGACTCGTATGCGTCCTCCCATAAAATTTTAGGCTTAATTAGTTGAACCCTAAAGGTCGGGTATTGAACCTTAAAATTTGAGATTATCCTTTTCCTCCTACGGTGGATCCACGCATAAACACATGAGCTAAAATTATAAAAGCGTATTGGCAACTGCATGTTGCTCCTAGATCATCACATTTTCGACGACCTCTAACATTCCCAATATATTGTAGAAGCATAAATTCTCAGAAATTAGACTTGGATTTGACATCAAAATTTTTGGCGGGCCCGGGGGGATTTGAACCCTCGACCTCAGGCTTTCCCCGCTGATTCCCGCTCCGAAGGCTTACGCTTTGCTCTGCGCCCTGTCCAGACTAGGCTACGGGCCCCATTTATAGCTTTTAAATGCTTCCTTTTATTCTATATGCTATAAAAAGGTGAGGGTTTGCGAGGCTACATTTTGGGCTGATATTCGTTTAGCTCTTATTCTTCCTTTGTAGTTATTCTGCTTAGATCTCCGGTGAAGGCGGCTTCTAGAACTCCCTTCATATACTTTTCTATGTCTCCTACCTCTGGATCTAATGGAACAGGCATATTTAGCAGCTTCATCTTGAGCTGCGGATCCTTAGCTGCCCTCAGCATCCTATCTATGTGGGCTTGGGTTGCACCTGCCTCCTTCAGGGTGGTTGGGAAGCCAAGTGACTTATTAAATTCTATCATCCCCTTAGCAACGGTCTCTCCGAGCTCTCTATCAGATAGAGACTCCAGATCCGCATCCTTAGATATGAATCCCTCATCTTGAAGTATTGGACCGACCGTTAAGAGTTGATCTCGAATGCTTGGGGAGAAGAATACCGTGTAGTACGGCAGTAGGATGGCGCATGCCCTTCCATGAGTGAGGACGTCAACGAGTGAGAAGCTGCCCAGATGCGGCCCATTAGTTCCACCTATCATAATGGAGTATCCGCCGAGATCCGTTCCAAGACCCAATGCAACCCGAGCATCAACATCATCCTTCAAGGCATCCTTCAAATTCTTTATGATCAGCTTAAAGCCTAGAGTCGTGATCCTCTTTGATTCCTCATAGTAGTCCTTGCCAGTAGCTCCCATGAACACCTCCCATAGATGGGCAATACCATCCAATGCCCCGTCAAGCGTTAAATCTCTAGGCGCACCAATAGTAACTCCGTAATCGAAGATAGCTCTGGGCGGGGTTATGGCCTCATCCACGATCAGCTTCTTCTGGCCTACAATCGGATCTGTGATGTTCGAGTATTTCGTTAGGTGAGCCGCCGAGCTAGCGGCCGTCTGAACGGCTATCATGGGCGTTAACTCCTTACCCGTCGCCTCCTTCATCCTAGTCACTATTCCCGTTCCAAAGTATGGATCTATCATGCCAGCTACATCCCAGTTAACTCCGAGAACATCAGAGACTTCTGAAGGCTTGAACGTCGTTAGGACGATGGCGGCTTTAACGCCATCGATGGTGCTTCCACCGCCAACTGCTATTACGCTGTCAGGCCTATAATTTGCGATTTGAAGAGCTATTCGATAAAGATCTTCCCTTGGACAGTTAGGTCTAGCTCCACGCACAATATTGTATGAGACTCCATGCTCATCGAGGGAATCCATTATCCCCTTCAGATGCTTCTGAGCCCACTTTGAGCTACTCCCGACGAGGACAGTTTCATCTCCGAATTCAGCCGCGAACTCACCTGTCTTCTTTAGAACGTTTAGTCCGAAAACGTATGAATTGCCCTTCCAGCCCTCTAAGATCTTACGGGCCTCTTCCTTCTCGTCCAATTTTAGGCTACCCCCAAGATTAAGCAGTTTCCTTCACGCATTCACTAATTCCCTTAGGGATATAAAAGATTACTTGAATTCAAAAAGGCTAAAAGGCCAAATGCGGATTATCTGATGTTGGATAGGAAGGGATGTGTGGAGTTGTCTGGTCGAAAGAGAGTTTATGTCACAAGGAGACTGCCAGAAGAAGCAATGAGAATGCTGAAGTTGAAGTTTGAGGTTGAAGTATGGCCTGAGGAGATGCCTCCACCAAAAAAGGTCATAATTGAGAAGGTGAAGGAAGTAGATGGACTGATCTGCCTACTAACCGAGAAGATCGACAGGGAGGTAATCGAGGCTGCTGGTTCACAGTTCCGCGGAATAAGCCAGGTCGCCGTTGGATTCGATAATATAGATATTGAAGCTGCAACTGAGAGGGGCATATACGTGACGAATACCCCTGGAGTTCTAACAGAGACTACGGCCGATTATGCCTTCGCTCTTCTCATGGCAGTCGCCAGGAGGATAGCTGAGGCTGACAGATACGTTAGATCAGGGAGATGGAAGGTTCCATGGGGCCTAATGATGCTTTTAGGTCAGGATGTCTGGGGCAAGACAATCGGGATCATCGGAATGGGCAGAATAGGATCAGCGGTTGCCCGCAGAGCGAAGGGAATGAACATGAGGATACTGTATTATGATATCAGAAGAAACGAGAAGGCTGAGAGGGAATTAGGAGCGGAATACGTTGATCTTGAGACTTTACTAAGGGAGTCCGATTTCGTCACAATACACGTTCCGCTAACACCAGAAACACGCCACCTCATAAATGAGGAGAGACTGAAAATGATGAAGAGAACGGCCTGCCTAATAAATACTTCAAGAGGGCCAGTTGTAGATGAGAAGGCCCTATATAAGGCTCTTAAGGAGGGCTGGATATGGGCTGCGGGATTAGACGTTTGGGAGGAGGAGCCTACGAGCGTGGACAATCCATTGCTCGAGCTCGAGAATGTGACTGCCTCGCCTCACATAGCAAGCGCCAGCATCGCGACAAGGACGAAGATGGCGATCATGGCCGTTGAGAACATGACTGCAATACTTGAGGGGAGGGTTCCGCCAAACCTCGTAAACAAAGAGGTTTTAAAGGTTAGGCCGCCGTCAAGATAGTTTAAGCCTGCTGAAGATTTATCCCTTCTAATCTTTTTATAATCTCGGTTCTAAGCCTATAAACATCCACCGTTACTTTCTAATCCCTCATAGAAGACTTTTGGGCTGAGCTCTCTGAATTCATCCGTCTCTTGAATTATATGTCTCCGTATATCAACGCATAGATGACATTTAGAGACGTATCCATCCCTCAACTCTTTATATCCATATTCCTTCACTGCGAACTCGTATAGACGCTTCATTCCCCTGTCTGACGTCAGCATCTCAAGTATTGGGTGATCATCCAAGTTTATTCCGGAGAGTATGGCGTCCATGTCCCTTGCATCTCCAAGCGATATTCCACCGCAGTATCCAGTCATGTAATTGCAGTAATTATCTACGTGTATGTGCCATGGCCTAGTTAGCTCCTCAATGCATGAACCAGCAAAGAACCTCTCAGCCGGGTATCTTCTGAAGAGTTTGCCTAGCCTATAGCACGCTCTACCCATTGGTATGAGTTCAGCATAATAGAGCCCTGAAGCTCCAACTCTTCTGAGGTAATCATCAAACGATAATCTCTCATTGATATTGAGCATTCTGAATTGGCTGTAGAAATACTCCTGATATACGAGGACTTCATCCCCGAAGACTTCCCTTGCTATGCGAATCGCCCTCAACGTCCTCTCGAAGGGAACATATTCAAGTATGAATGGATTAACGCTTATCAGTATGCCGTGAAGACCCGCTTCCTTCAGTCGATTCAGCCTTTCCCTTGCGATCTCATCTGAGACAGCCCAGAAAGCGTTTGTCTCAACAAAGAGAGATGGAACTTCAAATTTATCGGCGATCCTAACGAGTTTTAATAGTAGGTCGTAGTTGAGGAATGGCTCCCCTCCAGTGAAGTGCAGACCCAAATTAACGCCGATCCTTCTATATCCTCTCGGATACTTCCTCCGGAAGATCTCAGAGAGATTCCTGATTATCCTCTCAGCATCTGAGAAGCTCAGCCAATCAGCCCTTAACCTCGGAGAGCAAGCATACATGCAATGTCTGCATTGGCTATTACACTTGTATGTGAGGAATATACCTCCTGATATGGGCTCTTGAACCTTAAGGATCCTCATCTCATCCAGCCACTCAAAATTATGGCAACACCAAATATTTTATTTGGATCTCATGTTTAAGGCGGGAAGTTAAAATTGTATTAAACGACAATAAAAGTTAATCGCTTATATTTCAGTTTCTCCTATTTCTGGTAAGGCAAGCATCCATGCAGACCCACTTTGAGATGATAAACCTTGGAGATGTATGATGTCATAATTGTTGGGGCTGGAACTGCTGGGTGTATGGCCGCTAAGGTCTTAGCCTCAGAGGGATTCGAGGTCTGCTTGATCGACAGAAAAGATAAGCAGCGGATCGGAGATAAGGTATGCGGAGACGCTGTTGGGAAGCATCACTTCGACAATCTGGGCTTGCCTTACCCGTCTGGAGACGAGAAGGAAGGAGACATAACTGGCGTAAAGGTCTACTCTCCAGATAAGAGAACAATCTTCAAAATATCCGGTTATGGATTGACTGGCTTCATGATTAATAGATATCTCTTCGGTCAGAGGCTTCTCAGATACGCCATCGATTCAGGCGCAGAGTTGAAGGATGGAATTCACGTTTCAAAGCCGATAATCAAGGATGGATATGTGATAGGAGTCTCTGCGAGAAGATTGAAGACGGGAGAGAAGATCGAACTCTTCGGTAGAGTAACGGTTGATGCAAGCGGTGTCTCAGCCGTTATACGCAGAAAACTTCCATCCACCATGGGAGTAGACGTAAATGTTGAGCCTGAAGACCTCGTGGTATGTTACCGTGAAATAAGAAAGTTGAGAAGGGGCATTGAGGAGTCAGAGTTCTGCGAGATCTACTTAAGCCAGAGGATCGCCCCCGGAGGATACTACTGGATATTCCCAAAGACTGAGGGGAGAGTTAATGTTGGCCTGGGAGTGTCCCAAACACGGAGGGAAGCGAATCCTAAGATCCAACTTTATAAGAATGTGATCAGTGAGCCGCTATTCGAATCTTCTGAGATAATAGATTCGGGTGGGGGGATCGTTCCTACCCGCAGACCACTGGACAGCCTTGTCGGAAACGGAGTTGTCTTCATAGGCGATTCAGGATGTCAAGTTAATCCGATTCATGGAGGAGGAATAGGGCCATCAATGATGGGAGGGAAGATCTCCGGCGAGGTTATCTCGGAGGCTCTTGAGAAGGGTGATGTAAGCATCGATGCGCTCTGGCCCATAAACGTCAGGTTCATGGAGAGTTATGGGCTGAAGCAGGCTGGACTCGACATATTCAGGATATTCCTTCAGGGATTAACCGATGAGGAATTGAATTACGGCATGAAGTATCAGCTTATAACAGAGGAGGATGTTTTAAAGGCTAGCATCGGAGAGGAGATAAGGCTGAATATAAGCGAGGTTGCGAGGAGATTCCTCGCCGGACTTAAGAGGATAGGCTTCCTAAATTCGCTGCGTAGAATGGCCGGCATGTCAAGGGAGGTTAGGGAACTCTATAGGCACTATCCTTCCTCGCCAGATGAATTTTCAGAATGGAGGAGAAGGGTCATGGAGATATTCAGCTTGGCTAAAAGTTCATTTTGGAAGAGATGAAGGTCGCGGCTCTAATAAGCGGCGGTAAGGATTCTGCTCTTGCATTATATAGGGCTATGAAGAGAGGATACGATATAAAATATCTTGTAACTATGATTCCACAGCGAGAGGATAGCTGGATGTTCCATTATCCAAATGTTCACCTAACGGATCTGTTCGCGGAGGCATGCGGCATACCGCTGATCAAGGCTGAAACTTCAGGAGTGAAGGAGAGGGAGCTTGAGGATCTAAAGCGCACGCTCATAGGCTTGGATATTCAGGGGATAGTATCAGGCGCTGTTGGATCGACCTATCAAAAGAGAAGGATAGACATGATTTGTGCAGAGATAGGATTGAAGTCCATAGCTCCACTCTGGGGCGAAGATCAAATGGTATTAATGGAGGAGCTGATATCCGAGGGCTTCGAAGTCATCTTCATCGGAGTCTATGCATACGGTTTAGGTAGGAATTGGCTGGGCAGAAGACTTGACAGGCAGACACTAAACGATCTAATTGAGCTTAATAGGAAATATGGCATCTCATTAATTGGTGAGGGAGGAGAATACGAGACCCTAGTATTGGACGCACCCTACTTCAAGAAGAGAATAAAGATTCTGAGGCATAGAATCGTATGGAAGGGAGACAGCGGATACCTACTAGTTGATGAGGCTGAACTTGAGAGAAAAATAGACATTCATGCACATTTTTGTGCACGAAAGTCTTAAATATGACATTAACGTTCAAATTTAGTCAATCTGCAAATTTCGAGGCGCAATTAGGATGAATAGAAAGATATTCCTCAGCGAATCCGAGATTCCAAAGCAATGGTATAACATTCTGCCCGATCTACCTGAGCCTCTTCCGCCGCCCATGGACCCCGAAACCAGAGAGCCCGTAAAGCCTGAGAAGTTAATGATGATCTTCCCTAAAGAATGCATTAGACAGGAGATCAGCCAAGAGAGATTTATTCCAATACCAGATGAAGTGCTGGAGATTTATAGGCTGTGGAGGCCGACTCCGCTCTTTAGGGCAAGGAGGCTTGAGGAGGCCCTTAAGACTCCAGCGAAAATATACTATAAGTATGAGGGAGTGAGCCCGCCGGGAAGCCACAAGCCTAACACGGCTGTTGCACAGGCATACTTTGCTATGAGGGAGGGAGTTGAGAGACTTGCAACAGAGACCGGTGCTGGACAGTGGGGTTCAGCCCTCGCCTTCGGATGTGCAATGTTCGACATGAAGGCGACAATATACATGGTTAAGGTGAGCTACGAGCAGAAGCCGTATAGAAGGATAATAATGCAGGCTTGGGGAGCTGACGTCTATCCAAGCCCAAGCGAAAAAACCGAGACTGGAAGAAGGATATTGAAGGAAGATCCGAACAGCACTGGGAGCTTAGGCATAGCGATAAGCGAAGCTGTCGAGGATGCCATTTCACATGAAGATGCTAAATATGCGATTGGAAGCGTCGCGAATCACGTTCTACTCCATCAAACGGTTATTGGGCAGGAGGCTAAGGAGCAACTAAGCCAGATAGATGATTATCCTGATCTAGTAGTCGGATGTATCGGGGGTGGAAGCAGCTTTTCAGGCCTATACTGGCCATTCTACTATGATAAGGTCTCGGGTAAGGCTCCTAAGGACGTAGAGTTTCTGGCGGTAGAGTCGACGGCATGCCCATCAGTAACAAAAGGCTTCTACACATATGATCATGGAGATACGGCGAGGATCACGCCTCTATTCAAGATGCATACTTTAGGGCATACCTTCATTCCACCGCCAATCCACGCTGGCGGACTCAGATATCACGGGATGGCTCCAACCCTCTGCTTACTCAATAGAAGGGGGATCGTGAAGACAGTAGCGTATAATCAGGTTGAGGTATTCGACGCTGCCAGTCAATTCATAAAGGCTGAGGGAATAATTCCAGCTCCGGAGCCGGCTCATGCAATAAAGGCGGTGATAGATGAGGCAGTAAGATGCAGGGAGACAGGAGAGGAGAAGACCATTCTATTCCTCCTATGTGGCCACGGACACTTCGACATGCAAGCCTATGACGATTACTTCTCTGGTAAACTGCAGCCTTATGAGTATCCAGAGGAGAAGGTTAAGGAGGCCATGCGGAAACTTAAGGATCTATATCCATGGCTTGAAATCGAGATAGATTGATCAGAGACTGCCTTAAATCCCCCTCCAAAAAGTTATATTTTGTCCCAAATTTCTACTAGAATTTGATGGGAGTTTAAGTATGGGATCCATTCTCTCCTTGGGATCCTCATTCTCCTCTTAATTCTCCCATCAACCCAACAATTCTCTTTGGGGACAGAGAAGAATAAACACACGTATTATCGCGTGAACCCCTCAAGACTATATATCTCTATCGACCTTACAAGGCAACTCACGGTATATATGACGTCTCGAAGGGCTGGCACATAGACAAGTATTGGAATACCAATGAGGGCTACATAGCGATTATAGGCGCAGAAGAGGAGACCCACGTCAAAGTGTATATTATGCCCGGCTTGAAGCTCATCAAGAGATTAACGTTGAGGCCGCTTGAGAAAAGCCTTATAACCCTTCCAAACGGCACAATCTTTAAGGTCTCATCCGATAAGCCAGTTGGAGTTTTGGCCTTCTCGAAGAATTCGAATCCCGACATGCCAATGGGGATCCATCCGGTACTGCCATCCACCTACTATCCATCGATTGATGGAGGCTACTCCGGGAAGAGATTCGCCCTCATGGCATCCCAAGAACTAACTGGAGAGCCATATATGATCTTTGCTTTGGAGCCTTCAGAGGTTACATTGACTAGGGAGGATGAGATGAGGCAAGTATTTAAGCTCGAGGCAAACGGCTTCAAGAGGCTCGCGTTGAAGCCTTTCATGGCGTATAAGATCGAGTCAACAGGTAATATAATGGTCTATTCAGGATAGTCTATTCAGGCAGATGTGATAATGGTTGAGAGCGACAAGCCTATAACGTTCGAGTTTGGCCACAGCGGAGATATCAAGCCCCTATTCAGCTATTGGCTGCGGAGTAACATACATTGGAGTTAGACGAAACGAGGTTATCCCGATGCATGCCGATAAACTCGACGGTTGAACTCCACATCTTCGCATCTGAGGATA
>Ga0180301_10000562_pt1 | contig 28611 bp, 50 predicted proteins | sample GuaBasSediGuay16_FD_121797 | JGI IMG/M metagenome (GOLD analysis project Ga0180301, IMG submission 121797) | Subseafloor sediment microbial communities from Guaymas Basin, Gulf of California, Mexico - Guay16, Core 4569-2, 12-15 cm | ecosystem: Environmental > Aquatic > Marine > Hydrothermal... | reverse complement strand
CTCTACCCTTTCATACTCGCCAAACTAGGCCCCCTCTATGCTATCGAACAACTCCCCTTCATGGTCTTCTTTGCACCAATTCTGCTCCTCCTCTGGGCCGCTGGGATTTCCATTACGCTCGCAACAGTATATGTGAAACTGAGGGAGAAGAAGTCTAAAGGTACGCATAACCCTGTTCAACGCTAAATGTAAAAGAAAAAGCAACCCTCCCCAATTTTGGTGGTAGGGAATGGACGAGGTAGTAATGCCGAGAATATGCATAGTAGCGGAAGCCGAGCTGTCTAATGAGGAGAGGATTAGGGCGCTAGTAGCCTATGTCGCAATCGAAAACGAGATCTTCGAGAGGGTATTCTCCTGCTTTAAGGACGGGGTCACCATGATGGGGTACAGCTCCAAATTAATCAGCGTCGACGGAGAGTACATACTTTTGCTGGCCCTTACCGCACCGGACTTGACGGCTAGACTGGGGATAGTCATCCCGCCCAACCTAATAGACGTGCTGTACGAGAGCGGGACGCTCATATACATAATAGACTCCTACTCGGAAGACAAGGGCATAGAGGACTGTAGGAGGATAATGGAGAATACTGTAGAGAACATAAACAGGGCGCTCAGCGGGAGGGAAATAGAAGTAGAGCAGAAAGTCATAGTGGGCTTCACGAAGCTGGAGCTGGCAGGAAAGAGTATGAAGTATAAGTAGGGAGAGGTAACCGAAAGTATTCGTACATGGAAAAACCCCCAAAGCCCTATGAATTGCAATCGCCGTCGTTTTCCTCGATTACTTTCGGAAGCGGAACGTTAAAAAGGAGGTTTGCAGTATTCATTTTTGGTGGTGCCCTTGGGCCAGGAATACGAGTTGAGCAAAGTTAAAGTAAAAGGGGTGGGGAAAGCCACAATAAACAAGTTAGCCAAAGAGGGCATAACCACTCTAAAGCAGGTGCTCGATTTAGGCTTGGACGAGCTTGCGAGGAAGGTAGGCGAGAAGAGGGCTAGGGAGCTTTACAAGGAGGCGTTAAGGAAGCTCAACCTGATGCCCATGAGCGCTCTGGATTACTACAAGAGGAGGAAGACGATACCCAAGCTGACGACGGGATGCAAAGCCCTTGATAAATTGCTCGGGGGAGGGATAGAGGTTGGTAGTCTAGTCGAGTTCTACGGCGAGTTCGGTACTGGGAAGACGCAGATATGCCACCAGCTGTCGATAACCGCCCAGTTGCCCAGGAGCAGGAGGGGGCTTGAAGGTAGCGTACTGTACATAGATACCGAGGGGACGTTTAGACCTGAGAGGATAGTTGAAATAGCTAGTAAGAAGTTTAGGATGAATGAAAGACAGATAGAAGACATCCTAGCTAATGTCAACTATGTGCACGTTTTAAACAGCGATCACCAACTAATGGTAGCCGACGAGATACCCATGTACGTAGAGAATAGTGAGAAGCCACTCAAGCTAGTAATAGTTGACAGCATAATAGCGCACTTCAGGGCTGAGTACCCGGGAAGGGAGAACCTACCGACCAGGCAGAGCAAGATAAACCAATACATAAGGAAGCTGATGAAGTATGCACTCATGTATGACCTAGCTATAGTAGTGACCAATCAGATAGTATCACGCCCCGACGTATTCTTCGGCGATCCCACCATGCCTGTCGGTGGAAATGTACTTGCCCATATTGTAACGCACCGCATCGCCCTAAGGAAAGTAAGAGAAGGGAAGAGGGTAGCCAAAGTGATAGACTCGCCGAACCTGCCGCCCAACGAGGTGATGTTCGTGATAACCGACAGGGGAATAGAGGACGTTGAGGAATAGCCCCTTTTTGGTGCGATCATGAAAACCCGCATCCCCCCATATAGCGAAGTGAGAGCAATGGTATTGGACGCACTGTACAGCATGATCAAGGGGGCTAGGGGCAACGGCATATGGTTCAGGTCATCCCAGGTAGCCAAGAGGGTGCCCCTGCCCAGAGTGCCGGTGATAGCCAATCTGGTCAAGGAAGTGATAGAGGAGCTCTGCGAGAGAGGGCTGGTGAGGGTGTGGAGCGAGAGCAGGAGGGGTAAGACCTACTACATAACCAAAGACAGTCCCCTGTGGAAAAAGGCCAAAAGAGGGAGAAGGCTGGAAGTGGTGGAGAATACCTGAGTTTTTATACCTCCAGCGAATACTTAGCCTTTTTATACTCCTCGTGCTTCCAATAGACCTCCATCAGCTCCTCCTCACTAAACGCGCTCTCCTTAAACGAGGTGCACCTAGCCTTGTAGCTGCAATTCCTGCAACGGCTTCTGAGCTTGGAGGGGAGGACTGGTGGGGGCAAGTCCATGGCTATTATCCTCCTGAAGTTGGATATGTAGTACTCCACGTCGCAGTCCGGCTCGTACACGTTGTAGCCGAGCCTGTATATCACCACGCTCTTCACCTTTTCTATTCCAAGGCACCTCCTCACCAAGTAGAGGTAGGCCTGCATTTGCAGGTAGGTGTAGAAGCCGCACTGGAAGCTCGTCTTGAAATCAACTATGAAGGTCATGCGAGGGTCTAGTATTAGCCAGTCCACATGGCCTATTAGTCCCCTGTCCCAGTCCCTTAGCTCGTACTCGTGGAGACCCCCTATCATGTCCTCCATTATCGCGTGCACGATAGTGCCCCTGAGCAAAGCGCGTAGCTGTTTTTTGGTGACCATGAAGCCCCTCTCCTTGAATTTCTCCCTAAGCCACACCTGCCTCAAACACCAGCCGTAATTGCCCAGATCGCTCGCATACAGGTAGCCCGAGATCCTCCTCCTGTCCCTCACCCTGTATATATCGCCCTCATTACCGATTATCTCGTGCCTGCCTATTCCCAGATTCTCGTACTCCTCGATCAGCTCCTCATAGGAAAGCCTGTCCAGCCTGTCAGCCTCCCTCCTGACCAGCCTAACCAGCTCCCTTATCATGCCCAGCTTCATTTCGTGAACTTGCCCTCCATGTGCGCTTTAATAGCCTTCTCAAGTATGACCATGGAGTCCTTCTCATACTCCTCCACGTACTCCCTGATCGCATCTCTAATCGTCTTCCTGAGCGCATTTACCATCTCCGCCACCTCGTTAATGCTCCTTTCAAGCTCGGCTATTCTGCTATCAAGCGCGGATTCCATCTCGTCCAGCCTCCTCTCCACCTCGTTCAGCCTGTTCTCCATGTTCCTCATTCTCTTTATCAGCCCCTGAGCCATGATGTCTAGGTTGCTATTGAAGTGCTCCATGGCCGTATCAAGATAGCCTATCACTCTGGTAATGCACTGCTCTTTCCTTGCCTTTCCCTCCGTTCTGGGCATTAGTCTGCTCAGGTTGATGTAGATGGGTTTTGATCTGGGTATGTCGATCCTGAGCATAAGGTCTCCCTTCCTTCCCTTGAAGGTGCTGATCCTGTAATTGGGAAAGCTTTTCCTGCTCATCGTTTAGTAAATATCGCAGGGTGGGTTATAACTCTAATGCTTAAATTTGGAGGGAGACAAATTATAACCGACCGCTTCTGGTGGGAGGCATGAGGTTTAGGGATGACAAGCCACTCCCCATCTTCGTCCTCACGACAGACCAGGTAAGGGAAATGGTGACCGATGCGATCTGCAAGATAATAGCGGAAGCCAGGGGGACGTGCGTCACCTTCACCCCCAAGAGGGTGGCAATCAAGGCAAACCTGAGCACCAAGCCGATCGCCCTCGCCATGATAAGGGACATCATAGAGGATCTCAGGGAGAAAGGCTTGCTGGACTTGCTGAAAAAGACTAACAGGCACTACAAGTACATAATAACCAAGGACAGCCCCCTGTGGAAAAAGGCCAAAAATAACAGCTAGGTTCCCCCATTTTACCTATAATATAATTTATATTATATTATTTTTGCTTTGGTGCTCCAAATGAGGAAGCTAAAGATTAAGCTGGAGAGCGTTGAATTGACCTTAAAGAGGGAGAGATTTGAAGCACTCTTTGCACAATTTAAATGCCCGGTATGCGGAAAGGAGCTAAAGGAGTCGGTGAGCAACTTCTTCGACACCGTAACGTGTCCCAAGTGTGGTACGGTGATGTATGTAAGAGAGGTTGAGGTCTATTTGATTGTAGATGTTCAGGATGCAGAAAGGAAAATAAGGCGGTGATGAAAAAGTCAAATAGGGGGAATGAGCACTGTCACCCGCGCCGTATCACTAGCCTAGCTGAGATGCACGACCCCCGATGTTCATTTTTTGGTGTTACCATGCCCAAGGGTAGATATAGTTTAGTCAAGAAGTTCTTAATGGAGATAAAAAACGAGATTATTAATAACGACTCCACATACATAGTCATATATTCCACCAAGGACGTTAAAGTTCCCGGAGACTTCTACAGCAATATAAAGAGGCTGGTTAACATGTTCAAGGTCGAGAGACCGTGCAGAGGGACTTTCATCTGCTACGGTAAGGCGCCCGCTCTGATACTCCTGAAACTACTAAAGCACTACAACATAGAGGGAAGGATCTTCAAGGTCATAGAGGAAAGCTAGCCCATTTTTGGTGTTGACCGTGTGGACTTTCACGGGATATATAATATACAAGCTGTGTAAGGCTAGAAATACGGACAGGCTAAAGTTCAGCGCACTTTATGACTTCATGTTCAAGGTGCTGTGGAGGAAATACAAGATAGCCCTAGTCGAGTCGGGCGAAGAGCTGAAAAGAGAGGTGGAATTTTTAGCCGAGATAAACGCCTTGGAATTCGACGGGAGAGAGATAAAGATTAAGGAAAAGCTAAAGGATGTGGCTAATACTGTCGAGCATTCCAAGCTACGCGAAGAGCTCCTTCTCTACAGGGAATATCTCTCTAGGATTAATGAAGCCATAAAAGAGGTGGAGAGATCAAGTTAATTAATTAAACGCCAAGAATAAGAAGGCATAGAGATTACCCCAATTTTTGGTGCGACCATGAAGAGGAGGGGCCCGAAACTCCTAGTGGAGAGGCTCTTCGAGGAAATCAAGGCGGATGGTAACGAGATGTATATAATCATCTACTCGACAAAGGAGTATCATCCGCCAAGCGACTTCTACAAGAACCTAAGGAGACTGAGAGAACTAGCGGGGGAAAAGCTGGAAAGCTCGTTGAGGGGGATGTTAATTTGCAAGTCAAGCAAAATAGCTATCATAGCCCATAAGCTGGTCAGAAAATACTGCCACAACGTATCGGTCTTTAAGGTAATAGGAGGTGAAATACCATGCCCAGATCATTAGTCAATAGATTGCTGGAAGAGCTTAAGATACCTGACGACGATTCACTATATATTGTGCTCTATACTCTAGAGGGTAGGAAGCCTCCTAAAGAATTCTACATACACTTGGCTAGATTGATGGATAAAGGGCTTATAGAGAAGTTTACAGTAGGATCGATAATATGCAGAGGAATCAGAACAGCTATGGTAATTAAGAAAGTGACAGAACGTTATTCGATCAAAGCTAGGGTGTTCAGGGTCGTCGAAATAGTTAAATGATAAGCTTATTAATGTCTCCCCTAAAAGGAGATTATAGTATGAAAGACAAAGATACCATAGTCGTCTACTTCGACGGACTATCAGAGCCGATTAACAAAGGGGGAATAGCCACATATGGTTTCGTAATCTATAAAAACGGCAAGAAGATACACGAGGACTGCGGGGTAGTGGGAGCGGGCATGCTCGGAGATGACGTTACAAACAACGTAGCCGAGTATACGGCACTAATTAAGGCGTTGGAGTGGTTAGTGGAAAACAACTTTACGGATCACAAGGTGATAGTTAGGGGGGACAGCCAGCTCACCATAAGGCAGATGACCGGCATATACGGCGTGTACGCCCCTAGGATCATCCCCCTATATAAGAGGGCTAAGGAACTGGCCGACAAGTTTAAGGATATAAGCTTCGAGTGGGTTCCAAGAGAATATAATGAAGAGGCGGACTCCTTATCAAGGAAAGCTTACAAAGGCTTCATAATGGTTCACGAGGAGGATGCCTTAAAGTACTACGCCAAATATTTCGCTACGGAGAAGCAGTTAAGGTTCATCAAGAAGCTGGGAGGGAACCCAGACAAATACATGAGCAAGAGGGAAGCTTCCAAGCTGATAGACCAATTATTAAGGAAGAGGAATAAACGCTATTAATTTTTGGAGGTTAACCGCATGACTAGGGAAGAGATAATTAAAGCGATTTGTAAAGGCATAGAAATGTTGCCCTTCCTGCTCTACTTCAGCCTGCTCTCCGACCCTTGGCTGGTTGATCTCCTGATGAGGTACAGCAAACTCCCCCTGCTGACCTTAATCGCGCTTCTGATGATGATGGCGGGCAACGTGGTCTGCATACTCATAGTTACCGAGGTGATCGGGACGGACATCTTCAGGGTGCTCGCTTTCATGGGTGGAAGTTTTGCCCTGCTTTTGCTGGGGTGGAGGCCGGGAATGCTATGGGTATCCTTGTTAGCTTTGGTACTCTTCTCGATAGCTATTTATTGGGAGAGGTTAGAGAGAATACTTGGAGAAGATTAAGATGAAGAGGATAGCCCTCTACAGGGTTAGCATAGGGAAAGTGATAAAGCTAGGAGAAATAGAGGACGGCGGGGATCTGGATCATGAAATCCTGTGGGACAAGCTAATAGGGTCAGTGAAGTGGTACGGCAATAGATCATACGGAGAGTTCCTAGTCCTAGCCCAGTACGACGAAGACCACTGGATGCTGTATATCTTCTATGCCCCAGACATCAAATTGGTGAGGTGGCACGACGTTATAAAGAGCCCCTTCCTCAACCACCTACAGTTCAAAGAGCTTGTGAAGGAGCTGGCCGAGTTCCTAATGTAAAATGAACGCTAGACTTATTTAACTTGCATCCCAATTTTTGGTGAGGCAGTATGGTTAAGGAAAAGAAAGCCAAAATTAAGGAAGAGGAATTAACCGAGGAAGAGAAGAAGGCTATTAAGGAAGCTATTGAGGATATAAAGAAGAGGAGGGTAAGAAAGCTAGAGGAGTTCGTAAAGGAGTTAGGACTGAAGGCATGAAGAAGCCGATAATATATTGCCCCTACTGCGGCAAGGAATTAAAAGAGGAAGGGGATGGAGTTTACAAGTGCGTTAACTGTTCCGGTGCGTTCAAGGTCTCCATCTTCAAAATAAGCAGGATCAACTACGCTATTGAATTGAGGCCTATTTTTGGTGGTGATAAATGGGGGAGAACAGGAAAATAGGCACTATAATGCTCCTGCTGGGATTGGTCATAGTGGGGACGTACTACGTATTCACGGGTCTCAGCATACTCACGCTGATAGTGACTAGCATCCCAGGGTTCGGCCTGCTATTGATACTGATCGACAAAGATGATAACGAACCGGCCATAGATGATAAGTGGTTCAGAAAGCAAATAAGATTGGGTGTCTTACTGATACTATTGTCTTCAGCGCTATTGGTATGGAGCATAAGAATAAGGTATTCATTATTGGCCTTCGCTATGATATCAACGGTTGCTTATGGTGTGGTGCTGATAATGAGCATCAAGAGAATGGAGAGGAAGTATAAATTACGGTTAAAAGGGAGAGAATAAGGTTTTTGGTGAGCGGTTATGAGTAGGGTGAGGGTGGTCAAATTGACGTACCAAGACCGAAACTCCTTAAAGTTGGCTGAGATGAAGGTGAGGACTTATTATTATGAAAAGGAGATAAAATACATACTTAAGGGGGAGGTAAGCAACGAGAACGGCCCATACGGGATGTACTCCTACCTTGAGATGAGGATAAACATGGACAGGGTGGACAACAAGGAAGCCGTAGAACGCCTCATAAACGAGTTCAGGGAGTTCGTCAAGATAGTTAACAGCGGGGAGGAACACAACATAAAGAAGAGGGTGTTTAACCTGATGATATACGGCGACGCCTTTGAGATAGCGAACATACTGATGGGAATAGCTACCGAGATAGCCAAGCCCTACAGCACTAGAGGATGCGATGTATACGTGTGGGACAGCGGTGGCGACTACCCGCATGCTAGGGTGAGGTTCAGGTACTTCGGGTGAGACCATGAGGATAAGGATAGAGACCGACAACAAGGAAAAGGAGGGAAAGCTCCTTAGCGAGGTAGTCAGGATAATCAAGAGGGCGTTGAGGGAGGAGGGCTACAGGTTCTCCGCCTACCCTTGGGAGGACGATACCAGGAGGATGGTAGTCCTCTATTCGATAAAGAGGAGCCAGTCGTCGAATTTTAAAGGTAAAGTATTTTTCTAAGCTTTTCGTTTCTCATTTTTGGTGATATGATGGCGCTGTTTAAATGTCTTAATTGCGGAACTACTTTCGTAGTCCATATAGTATATCCCGACGAGCTTAGGAAAGTACGCTGTCCCAAATGCGGTTCAAGGTGGGTAAAATACATAGGCACTCCTACTCCACCGGATCTGTGGAGAGGATTGAGCAAGTGGGATAGAGTATACGGCCGTGCATGGGAAGTAAACAATAAGTGGGAGAGGGTTTACGCCATACATTAAACCGCCCATCTATTTTTGGTGCTAAGGATGTGTAATGGTAAGATATTGATCTACATAAGGAAAAGCTTGGAGGGTAAAGTAGCCGAATTAATTAAAGAAGCACTTTCCAGCTACGACTATGAGATTATTACGTTTGACAAGGGAGATGTTGACATAATGCTAGCGGATGGGATAAGAGTTTTAACTGATGAGAGGGCTTTAATCGTGTTAAGACAGCTTAAGGAAAGCAGGAGGAGCATAAATAATGACAAAATTATTTTTGGTGATCCAACATGATCTATGACATAAGGCAGGTGATATCATTCGTAGAGAAACTGCCAGCACCCGAAAAGGGCTACTGCTATCTGTTAATGCTCACTATGAGAAGCAGGTTCGTTAAGGAGAGACTGGATATAAAGGTGCCGGATACCGTGCTGGAAAGGGAGATAGTGGCCTGGTACCACTACGAATGGAGGGACGTGTACATAAGGAAGGTGAGGAAGCTTTCAATACTAGGCGAGAACGTGAGCAGGATATACAGGATAACCAAGGACACATTAAGCTTCCCAGTGCCACAGGGTAGTGTGGCGATAATGGCCGTGATAAACCCCTCGAACATGGTTAAAGCGTTAGCTAGCTTGATTAATAAGGCTATAAACAAGGTGTTCGCAGGGGCAGAACTCAGGGACATAGTTAGGGTGAGGAAGAGGTGGTTCGCCAACTTGCATAAATACAGCAGGAGGGTCTTCCACACGATAGACGTGGATAAAGCTGATCTATTGATTGACGTGCTCAAGGAGGTGACCAAGTACACGGAGCCCTTCATGGTGATCAAGACTGTAAGGGGCTACCATGTGATAATCCACCTCCCATCGCTAAAGGACAACGCTCCCGCTTTCTTTAAGGAGTTCGTCCAGAAGTGGCTTAATGAAGCCAGAAAAGAGTACGTTGATAAGGACGGTAAGCCTTTGATAGAATATCTCAAGCAGGGATTAGAACCAGTACCCGGCACCATCTATGGCGATTCTGAAGTAAAGATGGTGGAGTGGGAGGGGTTACTGTGAAGGAAAGGAAGAAACGTAAGTGTGGGGAGTGCGCTTATTATAAGGGATTCTTTATGTATCCTGAAGTGTTAGGCAAATGCGAATGGTTCGACATGGAAGTTCCCTATGATCAGGAAGCGTGCCCCGAATTCAAGGAGAGAAAATCGGGGGATTGCAAAAAGTAGCACTCGCTATCGTTTTTTAGGGCTTGATAGGATGAAGTACGTTATTGTGGGCTTCAAAGTTAATGAAGAGAACTCCATCTACTATAAGAAGTGCAAAGACATAAGAGAGCTTCAGAGAGCGCTATATATAGCCTTCGAGAAGAAGGACGCTGATTTCGTCAGCATAAGGAAGGTGAGAGGATGAAGTGGTATAGGGTGCGTGTCCTTATCACGGTGGATCTCGAAGTTCTAGCTTTTGACAAGGAGCAGGCCAAAGACATAGCGTTAGAGGAGCTTACAAACGAGGTAATGAGCGACGGTGCTGAGTTAATCGATGTAAAATATGAAGTGGTCGAGGTGAAGGAAGGACGAACAAACCACTGACACCTAAGGTGAGGTTGGTATTCGATATTCCGTGCATAGGCTTCGGCCGTCGATATAAACATATCCTTGAAGCGAAAGGTATAGAAGTGATAATACCTTCTCCCGCGTTGGCTAGGAACGATTACGCCCTCCATTACTTCGCCGTCAAGCTCGGGGCTATTGTGGTCACCACAGACAAGCGGTTCCCCGACCCCAAGATAGTGCTCCCCATGTATACTAAGGAAAGGAAGAAGCCCAAGTACGAGAAGTGGCATACCGTCCTTATGAAAGCCGTCCACAGGATGAATAAAGATCGGTTATTTTAAAGAAAAGGTTAAAATAAAGAATAATGAAACGATTAGCCCGAAGACTAATTTACCCGCAGAGGGAGGGGAAGGATCGATGAGCAAATAGCGGCCGGTGGTTAGGTGGTAAACAGCACCCTCGCATCCCGCAGGGATCACGAGACCTCCCTCCCGCGGAGAGGTGTGATAATGGAAAACGGGGAGTACAAATGTGAGCTGTGCGGTGGTAAGGCAGAGTTCTTCGGTCATATCCAATTTTTGGAGGGGGATCACGTGGCCTTCTTCTGCAAGAAATGTCTAATGGATGGTAAATTGGCTCCCTTCGCCATCTATGATGTGTTTGGTGAAGAACGTGAGGGAAAATAGGATACTCATCCCAGACGAACCGCTGAAATCGTGCTTCGATAGTGAGCACGATGTATGCGAGGACGTGATGGCGTTGATGTTCGCCAAGGAGAGGGTCTTCTATTGCCTAACATGCAGGAAGTGCTTCATCTGTCTTGAAGACATAGATAACGGCAGGCTGGTAGTAAAGGAGGTTCTCAGTTTGCCCATTACTAATGAGGAGATAGCCAAGCATTTGCACTTCGAGGAAGAAATACGTGAGATTGGGCTGAATAATGTCATGTAGGTTGCAGCCATTTAATGCCGCAATTTTTGGTGGTTAGATGATAGTGAAATGCTTTAAGTGCGGTAAGGAGATTAAAGAAAATGAGGAGTGGGTGTTCAGCTTTGAATGGGACGCGTACTGCCATAAGAAGTGCTGTCCAGCCTTCAACAAAAATGTAGTGCCTGACGAAGAATGCAAGGTATGTGAAGTAATGAAGGAGGGATGAAAATATGATAAGCGAAAAAGGATTAATGGAGTACATAAAATATTACGCAGGCATGATAGAATCTTCAGCTAGGATGATAAAGGAAAACATCAACGGCTTCAAGCATCCGCGCATCAGGAACGAGATAGAATACCACATCAAGAAGCTTGAGGAGTACGTCAAGAAACTGACTGGGGAGTGGGAGATGTTGAAATTGGTTGAAAGGAGGAGGGGTATGAGATGAACACCATAAATGAGGGGAAGAAGTATCATATAGACGGGGAGACGTTCAGGGTATATACTAGGGGCAAGGAGATAATCATCGAATGGAAGTGGGGAGAGTGGGCACATGATTTCACGCCCTCCTATGTGGAGGAGCTCTTCCTGCCCTTACTGACGATAAAGAAGGACATGATACCTAAGCTGATAAAACTGCTCAGGAAGCTTGAGGAGGAGTACCTTAAGACCTGACCCATTTTTGGTGGGGATAAATGCGGGTGTATTTAAACAATTTGAGAGAGGTAGCTAGGGGCATACGAATCCTCAAAGAAAGCGTTAAGGACATGCCCATCTACCCCATAACAATACTGGTTGACATGACGGGGATAGTGATAGGAAACATAGCGTTGATAAGAGACTTCTTGGGAAAAGAACCTATCTTGTATGTAGCCGTACCGAAATACAGGTGGACTTGCTCAGAGGGAGGGATAGCGGACAAGATAGTCGCAGTCTACCTGAAGCTGGTGGGAGAGGTCGTGGCAGATCTGGAGAGGAAGAGAGAGAAGAAGTGCCCCATCTGCGAGGAGACACTTGAGAAGATCCGCGACTTCATAAGCAAATCAGGCGGACTCCTTCACTACTTCCACTTCTTCAGGCCTAAAGAGGATCAAAATACCGTCCCCTTCAGCATCGCGTGCGTCCTCTGCGAATACTTCCTCAGTCAGCTCATAATGGAGTGGATGAGGGATATCATGGACGATGAGTTCTTCCAATGTAAGGAACCGTACTGCATATTCTCAAAGAGAACCAAGGAGAATATCTCTCAGGACTTCTGTACCAGCTTGAGGAACATAAGGCAAGTAGATGAGCTTGACAAACTCCTGTCGAAATCCTGCATAGATGGCGTAGACCCACCAGAATACATAGATATGGGAGGCATAGTCGAGGAGATAATGAAGGGAGGCTACCTATGCGATAGGCATTTGAAGCTCCTCCGCGAGAAAATATGATGAGTTTTGGTGGTAATGGATGAGAGTATACCTAAACAACCTTAGGGAAGCCAGCAAGGGGATAGCCATCATCCGCAAAATAGCCAGGTACGTTCCTGGCACGGCATTAAGGAATTTCGTCTACATGGGTTGTATTTTAACGGCGGAAGTGGCCATCATCAAGGACGTGCTGGGCAAGGAGTGCTTCGTATATGCTTCCGACGGCGACTGGCTCTGCACCGAGGGGGGAGTGGGCTATGTCCTGGCGCAGAAATACTTGCTCATCATAAAGGAGGAGGTGGAGCGTTTCATAAAGGAGGAGGGCAGTCAGTGCGTCTTCTGCAAGAAACTGCTGGAACTATCGCCCCTGCTAATCCCCAGATCGGACGTGAGGTTCAGGTACTTCCCGTTCTCGCGGTTCAAAAAGGAGCCCGACCGCATACCGTTCAGCATAGGGTGCCTAACCTGCAACTATTTCACCGGCCTACTGGCGGCAGAGTGGGTGAGAGAGATGTACGGAGACGATTTCTTCAGGTGCGAGGCACCCTACTGCATCTTCCACGAGAGCCGCAAGGTGTCGCACTCATACGACAGGTGCAGTAGCGTGATGGAGATAGAGGGGGTCAAGAGAATGGACAACATACTAGTGAACGCGTGCCGCGGCAAGACCCCTCCAGAATACATAGAAATGGACGGTATATTGAAGGGGATAATGGAGGGTGGCTACTTGTGCGAGGAGCACCTCAAAGCCCTCAGAAGAAAGCTGGGCATGAGGAGATAAAGGAGCTATTAGCCAGCGCATTAGCTTGGCTGGTGTTCAGGGTCGAGAGAGGCGAAGAGTGGATACTGCACACCGACCAAGGGGAATACGAGTACGTTAAGAAGAGGATATCGCGGTTCTTGGGCAACATAATCGGTAGTGGGAGAGGCAGGTCATGAAAGGTTGTAAGCTTAAATTAATGAAGTGGTCTGGGAGACATAAAGATAAAGCTAGTGTTCAAAATTGCTCGAAATTCGCGAGGTAGAAAGCCCTCATCTCTTTGTTTATTCCGAGTTCGAGGTAGTCAGTAGATGTCTTCCCAACGAACTTTACCTCAGATGATCTCCTCCACCACCTTACAATTCTTACGTCACCATCCCTTAGACCTAGCCCGAAGTTCAGCGAAAAGGCAGGCAACTTGACCGACGACCCGTCAGCTTTGATGGTTACGTATTCCTCTATGCCCCTAGAATCAAGGGCAATCGAGAAGCCGCTGATGACCACCTCCTTAGGACTTCTCAACCGGCAGGAGATCACCTCCCATTCTCCCACCTCCCATTTTCCCTTTCCTTCCCCAACAGAACCTCCAATCGAGGAGCAGAAAGAACTGAACCTTTCTTTGATTTTAGCTAAACGCGAATCCTCCATTTAATTCCCCCTCTTTAGTAGGACGCCTTTCCAAATAAAAGTTTACTCCATCCCGCAATATAATCCGCTATTACAGTATTTTCCAACGATAGCAAAATAAGCCAGACAAAACAACTTATTTTGGTTTGGTCATTCGATGAGGAAATACACGAGCTTATCGATTAGGAGAGGGAGGAAAAACAAATGATCGAACTATTGAGACCTCAGCTAAGGAAGTATTGTCATGAGCTGAGGAGGGAAGTAATAGATTACATGCGCTACAGGGGAGTTAAGGAGGAGGTAATAAGGAAATACGAAAGGGATTCCCTGAAGTTCGACCCTAACAAACCTTCCCACGTCCTCGCCTTCGTCTTATGGTCTCTGCAATACGTAGCCAGTTTCGCCGGGTTTATCTTCGGCGTGGGGATAGACTTCACGCCCTTCGAGAAGGCGCTAGAAAGCCACTCAGCTTACGTGATAGGTATAGACAAACCTAAAGGATTGGAGAAGTACATGGGGGTTAAGGCTTATGGTTATGAGAGGGAGAAGAGGCTCTACAATCTATTTCATATAGTCTTCAATTTAGCACAGGGGTTGATGTTATTGTCAAACGATAATAAAAAGAGCTAGTTTTCGCTTATTTTTGGCGAGGGATATGGATAACCCAGTAGAGGAGTATATCAAGTCACTTAATAAAGCTGTAGAGAAGAGAGACAGGTTAGGAAAGGAGCTGTTGAAGGTGATAAACGACGTATTGCCGGATGTCATACTGGATCCGGCAGACGAGGTGGGCGTGGATACAATATGTTTTGATACCGACAACCCCGAGCTGTTAAGCATTAATGACGAACGCTACATAACGCTTTGGAAGACCATAGTGGATGTGTTCCCTGAGCTTGAAGGGTATGTCGATTCGCCTGTCGTGCTAACCGAGGAAGAGGCAGATAAGATAAAGGAAAGGTTGGCAGTGTTGAGGAAGGAGTGGCTGGAGATCCCTTTCGAGTTAGTTTACCTTAATGACAATAAGTGCATACTATACATATATCATCCGGTTAGAGAGCGCACCAGCTTGAACTGGATAGCTACGCGCGTCAGGAGGGAGTTTGGCTTGAAGGAAGACGAGTTCAGCATAACCATTAATGGTTCCAACATTATCTCGCTCTTTATAAAGCTTAGGGAGGAAAGCATGATGGGAAAATTCAATAAGATACTGAGGGTAGGGAGTTATGTGATCAGGCTACTTAGGGGTGATATTTAGATGCCGACAATAGGTAGCTTAGTAGCTGTTTTTCTGCTAACCGTTATTGCTGTACTACTCTTCTTCATTTATACCGAGATGATCGAAATCAGGAAACTGATGGAGAAGGCAGGAGGCGGATAATCATGGGGGCCAGATATAGGTTGGTGTGTCACAAATGTAAGGTGAGGCTTGAACTAGGCTATAATTACGTTGAGATAGATTACGAAAAACTTGAAAACTTCTATAACAAGCTGGTAGCCCTAATAGATTACGCCCACGATTGCGACATAGAGTCCAAGGAGGACAGGGTCATCCTGAAGGGTAAGCTATATGAAATGAGGAAAGCTTCCTTCGGCATAATGGGGATCTCTTGGGGAGGAGCGGACGTGTTATTAAAGGTCTTAAGCTTCATACTGATGCACCCGCACCGTGATTACGTGGAAGTGGTTTCGGAATATGAGGAGGATAAATACGAAATGACGAACAGATACAGGGAGGTAGGCTTATGGGAATAGATAAGAATTCCATGCTCTACTGGTGGAAACTAGTAAAGGATCTCCCAATCCCCAAACCAAAGACTATCATAATCAAGCTTAAAGACAAAGACAGCTACAACTTCTACTTCTGTTTTTGGGAACACCTCGAAGGTAATGAAAGCGAAGAATGCATCAAATTCAGAAAAAGGGCCAAAGAGATATTCAACGAGCTGAAGGAAGCCGTTAATAAGTTAGGCGGATATCCCGTCTTCCTGCGGACTGATTACACCAGCGGAAAACACTATTCCTACAGCAATCCCCTCTACAGGATAAACGACGAAAAGGATCTGGACAAAGTGTGGACGTTAATAGCCGAGTGTCACGACCCAGGTGGATTTTTCGCTCCTCCCCTGCCAAATGCGATAGTGCTCAGGGAGTGGTTGAATATCGAGAAGTGGACTAATCTAATCAACAGATACAATACTATCGAGGTCAGGCTTTTCATAAAAGACGGAAGGGTTGTAGAAATCTACCCCTATTACCACTGGTCTGGTCTAGAAGAAAGGGTTTCCGATGATATATTGGAGGAGCTGAGGAAAGACTATGAGGAAAACTTGGTGGGGGCTATAAAGAGAGACCTTAACGAGATAATAAAGTATGCGGAAATAATAGCCGAAAGGGTAGGCGGATATTGGAGTGTGGACTTTGCAGGGACTGATAAGGGATGGTATTTTATAGACATGGCTCTTGGCAAAAGATCATGGAAACCCAAAGAAACCGACGAACTGGATAGGGAGCTTTTATCCATATTAAAAACCTAATAAACCGTTAAATACATACTAATATTGGGGTGCGGGTTATATGAAGGACAGGGAGGAGGAGGTGAAAAGGCTACTGAGGGACATACTGGATCTTAGGGATAAGATCCACCTCACGGCAATAGAGGAAGCCAAGGAATACTCCATGGAGGACTTGCCCGACGAACTGAAGGCGGTGAAAGAGGAGATAGAGTGGGCCGTCAAGGAAACCATAAAGGATGGCAGGGAGAGGGGCTTCTACATATGCAAAGTGGACGACAGGGTAACGGTGGGGGCGAAATGCGTGGGCACAGAATGCGAGCTGGCCATATCCGATTGCAGGGGGGCTAAGGTATACGGGGATATACACACCCATCCTGAGTTCCTGAGTTTCAGCGACCAAGACATAATCACGGCGCTGGAAAACAAGAAGAAGAACCCAGACTACAGGTGGCTGTGCGTAGTCCCCATAAACAGGGAGAAGAAGACCAGTTCGGTTATCTGCATAGACTTCAAGTCCATGCCCAAGGATAGGCTAGACGAGCTGTTTAAGCTGTATGACGAGCACGAAAGGAAGTTCTCTAAGCTAATGGCGTTGGTAGAGTAGGGGGTTTTGGGTAAGAACGTTGAAGGAGCGGGATTACTACGGCATGATAAAGTCCTGGCTGGAGGAAAAAGGTTACCGGGCGCTAATAGAATGGGTCGTGTTTCCTTTAGCTAAAGTAATACCCGATATTGTAGCAATTGACCCTGATTTTTCCGAGATTACTACAATCGAAGTCAAGCTGAACAGCTTCAAGAAGGGGTTCTGGCAGGCTTTTACGGACATGACGTTCTCGGATTACGTTTACTTAGCTTTTCCTGAAAGATATGCATATTATGTCATCAAGAGATACCTACCTATTATTAAGAAATATAAAATAGGAATAATAGCGCTCACGCCCAAACCCAAGATACTAATAAAAGCCAGCGAGTCGGATTATTTAGATGAGAACCTAAAGAGAGAAGTATTGCTTAAAGCTAGAAAACTTTTGGAGCAAGACCATGAAGGTGGAAGAACTAAACATAAGAGAGGAAATAATAGACCAGCTAAAGAAGAAAGGCATAGAAGAGCTCTTCCCACCACAAGAAAAAGCCTTCAAAGCAGGCGTCCTAGAAGGCAAAAACTTATTGTTAGTGGCCGGCACGGGGGCGGGCAAGACCTTAGTAGCCGAGGTCACGGCCGTAAACAGGATACTTGACGAGGGGATAAAGGCAGTATACATAGTGCCGCTTAAGGCTTTGGCCAACGAGAAGTACGAACAGTTCAAGGTATGGAAGCGACTGGGCATAAGGGTAGCCCTGACTACAGGAGATTACGATTCAGCTGACCCTTGGCTCGACAAGTACGACCTGATAATATCCAGCTATGAAAAATACGACAGTTTGCTCAGGCACGAAGCCGAATGGATCAAGGACGTGGGACTGCTGGTAATAGACGAGATACACTACATGTCCAACCAGACGAGAAGCCTGGCCATCGAAAGCGTCGTATCGGAGATGAGGTTCATAAGCGATCCCCAGTTGATAGCCCTCTCAGCCACCATAGGCAACCCGAGGGAAGTAGCCGAATGGCTCAAAGCCGAGCTGGTCTGCGACCCCTGGAGGCCGGTGCCGTTAGTAAAAGGCATAATAGTGAAGGGTGACAAGAGGCTCAGGTTGATAACCGAGGACGGAAAGAGGTATGTATTGAACGTGCCCAATATTGACGAACTGGTGGCCAGCCTTATAAACCAGGGGGCGCAGGTGATAGTCTTCAGGGCCACCAGGAAGATGGCGGAGGCGTCCGCTAAGAACATAGCCAAGCTGATGGGCAAAACCAGTGAAAAGGGGGAGATGGAGGATCTGATGAACCGGTTCGAGCTCTCCAGGATACCCAGGTACGAGAAGACATTATTAAGGCCGCTAATAAAACACGGGATTACGTTCCACCATGCTGGTCTACATCCAGTCACCAAGAAGTTCATAGAGGACGCGTTCAGGGAGAGGTTGCTCAGGTGCATAGTGGCGACCTCGACGCTCGGTTCAGGAGTAAATCTACCCAGCAAATACGTGATAATCCACGATTTAATAAGACCGGGCGGGGGAGTTAAGAAACCGCTCAGCAAAATAGAGGTCGAGCAGTTCTTGGGAAGGGCGGGCAGGCCTGGGTATGACAAGGTGGGCTTCGGCCTGGTGTACTCCAAGGATCTTCCTCCCCACCTGATAATGCAGTACTACTTCAGGAGAAGGATAGAAAAGCTTTCCTCGTTCTTGGACAGGCAGGTGTATTCCTTCCTCTTGGGCAAGCTCGTGATAGGGCGCACGTTCGAAGAGCTTCTGCGCATACTCAGGAACACCTTCTTCGCCCACCTGCACAAGAATGTAGACCTTAAGTCCTTCCTCGACAGGTCTTTGAGCACCCTCATCAAGTACGGTCTCGCCGAGGATAATAACGGTGAATATATAGCTACTCGTCTTGGCAGAAGGATATCACAGCTATACATTCAACCGAGCACGGCTTCCTTAATGCTACAGATAATAAGGAAGGGGATAAGGGATCCAATAATCATCTTCTACCTGCTGGCCGTTTCAGAGGACGGCAGGGTGGCTTACCCCAGGGAGTTCGATGTCAAGATACCGGACGTGTTCGTGAACCAGTTGGCCCAGGTGTATGGGAACAGGGCTTTGATCACCTTGGACTCTAGTGCCTACTATACGGCTATGATACTGGGCGCTTGGATTGAGGAGCTGGACGAGGAGATGATCATGCAGAAGTTCAGGGTGGCCTCGGGAGACCTGATGGCCGTAATAGACGCGGGGGAGTGGCTCACCTATTCTCTCATGGAGCTTGCCAAAGTTATTAATTCGAGGTTCGCTGGGTATTATGAGCGGCTGTACTACAGGACTAAGTACGGGGTTGCGGACGAGCTGGTGGATCTGGTTAGGCTGGACATCAACAGGAGGAGGGCTAGGGAGCTGTATGAGCTGGGTATAAGGACGGCTAGGGATCTGGCTCTGGTCGATGTGGATGAGCTGGCTAAAAAGCTTAAGCTGAGCAGGAGGACTGTTTTAGGTTATATCAGGCGTGCTGAAAAGGCTGGCGGAATGCCATGATTTGCTAAGGTGTTTTTATTTTGGGTTTTCATTAGTTGCCAAGGGAATTAAAATTATTATACTTCAGCTGGGAATTATATTATAGCACGCTCATCATCAGTAAAATAAGGGGGCGGCAGTAGTGGTCATGTCTACTTATAGTATACTATTATATAAACTTTGGTATCTTAGTTTGCCCTATCCAGCTGTTTTTGGGTGAAAGGATGGGAGTCAACGAAAGGCAGAGGATGCTCTATGTTAAGAAGTTCTTCCTCATGTGCCTGAAAAGAGGATACGTAGTACTGCCCCTAAAGGGTACTGCTAGGGGGAAGAGCGTAGATGATGCCTATATTAAGGCTAAGGGTAGCTACATACTTCAATATAGGGAGTGCGTGACACCTCAGGATGTAATAGAACTTATTAAAAACAAATATGGAAGCCTTAGGGACTTCATTACTAAGGAAGATTTCAGTATAATAGGCATTAGGTGCGGTCTTGGTAACCTACTAGCCATAGATATCGACGGTAAAAAACTACCTAGGGAACTGCCCTTTCACGTAGTGCTTAGAAGGATCATGCAGAGTAATCTATTACAACTGGCGCACGTTGAGATATCGGCTAGCGGTAATGGTGTGCACGTAATCTTTGTCACTGAGGAGCCTACTGGTATTTTCATACCTAAGGGTAAGATAACCATAGAGATATTCTCACCGTTAAACGCTAACAAAATAATATACATCTACCCATCCTTCCTCCGCCTAGAGGTTAACGGAAGGAAGATCTACAGAGCTTACACCCTCATCAGCAAGAGAACGATACTAGACCCACCCATATCTAGAAAACAACTTGAGGTTGGTATTGATACTTTGATGAAAATCCTCAATATACGCGATTACGCCCTTCAATTTACTAAGCCAATAGACCTTGAGACAGTAGCCAAAATGCTGGAGAAGACTGAAAAAACTAAAACCATACCCTATGTACCTGATGCACCCATAATAGAGAAGATAAGGGAACTCCCGCCAAGGGATCTATTGAGATTCCTACAGTTCATAGCCAAAGGACTGGACTGTGCATATGCAGAAGTGATCGAGGACATATTAAAGGGAGAATGGAAGATACCCTACCATACTTACTACGACCTGATACCGACTAAGATAACCACGGGTCATTCTAGGAGCACTTGGACGTGCGTAGAACATGCCATACTCAGCATCGTGAGGGATCTCAAATACCCTAGGGGAATGGAGATAGCCGAAATGATCGAGAAAGCGCAGGGGTCAGATCCGGGAGGCACCCCTACCACTAGGGAGTGGTTAATAATAAAATCACACGGCTATTCCGGCATAGATGCACGGTTTAACTGTGTATTGCAGGTGTTAGGTATTTGCAAGAAGAGCCCTAGGGAGTGTTCTGAGACCTTCTACACGCTTGTACGTCCCATCTTCTCTGCTGATCCTACGGTGCTCTTCATAAGGTTCAGGAACGAGGTGTTGAGGCGTGCCGTTTAGCGATTTCGTCAGGGATTATGAAACACTAGCCAAGATCTATGAAAAAGTAGTCACTAGCCACGCTTTCCTACTTCAGGGGGTACCTGCTACTGGTAAGTCCAGCTTCATATATACTATACTGGAGAAGTACCCGCATGAATTCAGGAAGGTGCTAGTGGTAGTTCCCTATAAGGAGATGAGGGATTGGATATATAAGGAGCTGGATAGGAGGGATAAAATCAAGCTTATCTCTAGGGCTGAAGTGCCCGACTGCCTTTTCAAGTTCGATGATATCATCCTTAACAAGGTAGTATGTAAGACGTGCAAGAAGCGGAGGGACTGCCCCTTCATTCAGCAGATAAGGAAGCTTTCGACTATGAGGAGCTTCGTAGGAATATGCATATACGACATATACAATATCTTCGAGAATTTTGCGGAAATTATTATTTTCGATGAGATAGATCAGGTGAACTCTAGGATTCACCTTTACCACAGGAAATACATAGATGATATTAAGGAAATCATCGAGAAGACTGTAAAGAATGAGAAGGAAGCCAAAAAGCTTAAAAAGGAGGTGGATAAATTCGTGCAAGATTACTTCCTCCCCCTAGACCTTAACCAATCCATATTTCAAGTGAGACCTCTAAACGTGGAGAAGATGATGAACCCCATACCCAGTATGAGGCTTGACCCAAACAAGAAGTACATATTCATATCGGCTACCGTACCCCTAGACGGGAGGCATACCTACCTCTTCACGGCTAGGCTGGTAACCTTTATGGAGCAGTATGTGGGTGAGGAGGATTCTATTGAAGATATGACCATAGTCACCCTACCTTGCATTCACGAGAACGATTACGTATACGTACTGGAGAGGAGGTGCTGGGTCAGGGGTCGTACTGCTGGGACGTACTCCATTTACCAGCTTATCAAGATCATACTGAATTTCATAAGGAAAGAGCTTGGGTTTTTCGAACCCCCAATCACCTCTAGGAGAAAGCGCTTCAGGTACCTGTATGGATTCCTAGTACCCAACACCGAGGTGGGTAAGTTTATTGAAAAGAGAATAAAAGAACTCGGCATACCCAATATACACAGGTGGGTTAAGATAGTTACGGCAAACTCTAGGGAGTCTAGGGGGCTGAGCTTCGATTCATACATTGTCTTCGCTTTCTTCTGGTTTCCACCCTTGGAGACTCAACTTGATATTAGATATGAGCTTGATAAGGACAACATGTATCCTGTCGATAAGAAACTCAGGCTCTCCTGCAAGATCATACACGGTACTCAGTTGCCGCTTGAGCTAAGGTGGGACAGTATGAGGTATGTTATTTATCAAGCTAATGTTCAGCCTCTTTTCAGGTTCGTCAGATATCCCAAGGAGACTCATCACGTATTCCTTCTAGACTTGAGGTGGATGGAGGTCTTCTTCGCTTTCCAGCATATTAAGGAGTACTTGAAGCTTAATAGGGTGTACTCGTCTACTAAGGTTACAAATTTGCTTGAGATGATGAAGTTCAATATGAGGTGAATTTTTGGTATGTTTTTTGGTATACCTTTTGGTACTTTTTATGACCTACTATGAGGTTTAGTGTGAGGTAGGGTGGTTATGGTAAAAAAGGTATCACACCTCAATTACCATCTAGGTTATCGAATGCGGTATCGAGCGAATTAGAGTACCTTATATAAACTGAGGTATTTTTTCTTTTAATATTTTATAATAGGGCGAACTTAATAAATTTTCAGCTAAACAGTACCTTAAGTAACGTACCTACTCTAAGTACTATAAGTACTGTATTTATCATAAGGTATCCTATTCTGAACGATAAATTTTTATTAAATAGCCTTTGTACTATCTTTTGGTGACCTCTCATGGGAAATGGACAGGATGAAAAGAAGGGAAACTATATCTTAATTAGAGATCATACCAGAAGGGCTCTAAAATACCTTAAAGCGTACTTCGACCTATCAAGCTACGACGAGGTGATAAGATACCTAATCTTAACCCATCCCTACATCCACCCCGACATAAAAGAAAGAATAACCGAATTCCTCTTCCCCCAGCCAGTAAAGGAGAAATAGGAGGTGAGGCTGATGAGTAGCCTATTAGAATGGGCTAGAAAGCATAAGGGAAGGCCTACGGTCACGACTCCAATAAGCACTGCTAGGTCATTCATAACCAAGAGGATGATAGTGCTTGACATGAGGAAAGTGGGCCTTACCCCGATACTGATAGGGCTACTGGAGGATGAGGTCAAGAGCGCAAGGGAGGGCAAGTACAGGCTACCGCTGGATAGCAATAAAATGGCGATAATAACCACAAACCACAGGTGCTCGATATATTATGCTAGTATACTTGAAGAGAAGATAACCAAGGGCGAACTTACACCTCCCTTTATAGCAACACTACTAATAGATGTTAGTGGTAATGTGGTAAGCCTGGAAAATATAAAGATGATAAAGGAAGAGGAGGTGATGGACTGGCTTAAGGAATACCTAGTCCCAGTCAACGTATTCATCGCTGAGGATAGGATAACTATTGAGGTTACAACGAGCAATAACCCAGGTGTTATGACCTACCAGCGCTATTTCATATACCAACCGTTTACTTGCCGACTGAATAAGGTAGTAGAGGAGATAAGACCTAGGGAGGTGGGCGGTGTTAAACATATCCAAGGGTATGCCCTAATTTTCATAGACAGTAGGGAGGCAGTAATATCGAAGAGGTATAACTTCCTCAGAGGTGCTAGTGGGGGAGTTGCTACTGCTCCCTATGTTCCCTTTATGAGGGCTACCACGTTCTACCTACTACCAGAGGAAGAAAAGGAGGGAACCGGAGAAGAGGAGGTAGTGGAGGAAATAGAGGCACCACCTGAGGAGGTAGAAGAGGAGGAAGTGGCTGAGATGGCTGAGAAAGTGGAAAAAGAAGTTGAGAAAAGCGAGATTGAAAAAGATCTGGAAGAAATCAGGAAAAAGAGGAGAGAGATACAGGAAATGATCGAAAAGCTGAAGCAAGGGTAGGTGTTCATGGGAGAGGAGTTAGCCCAGTGGATTAGAGAGAGGAAATTGATCCCCGCACACAAGCTGATAAAGAACGAAAGGGAAATAATAGTGGGGGACGCGTTCATGAGGCGTTATTCAGTACGCCTACTAGATGTAGGGAGGAGAGGAGGGGTATACGAGAGCCCCTCGTTTAGGGATAGTACTAAGGACTTGAGCCGCTTACTCTCTTTATTAATGGAGGGCAAACGTCCCAAGATAAGGGGTACTGTATTGGGTAAAAAGATTCTTCACTTCGAGATCATTAAAGAGGATGCTAGTGACGAGATCGACTGGTCTAGAGGTAAGGTAGCCTACGTAGATACCAACATAATGGGAGACAAAGCTGTACTTGTATTACCTAATGCTACTGAGATAATAGTCTCTAACATGAGTGTTAATGGTGCTAACCTCCCCAAAGAAAAAGGTTGGGCCATACAGTTCATAGGTCACATCATTAAAAGGGAGATACCCATTTGCATAATGATATGCTATAAGAAATTGGAAAGGCTAGAAGAAGAAAACGAGTAATCGAGAGAAGGTACAAAGGACGATTAGCCTTCTGCTTTTTGGGCAAGTTGGAGGGATGAGTAGTGAGTAAGGAATTGAAGGAAATCATGAACGAGATAAAGACCTTTACTGATCTAATAGTTAATGTGATCAAAATAGTGCAGAACGTAAAGAGTAGGGTGGATGTGATAAATTATAACCTAGGCAGGAATATGGCATACACTTTAGTACTAGCCTATTCCATGAGGATAAAGGATAGTAATATCATACACCACAAAGTAGTACAAAAGATAACGAATGATCTGGGTATCAAAAAGGAGGAAGCCGAAAAGATAACGAGGGAAGCAATCAACGAGATACTAGGATTTGAAGTACCAGTATCGGAAGAAGAGAGGGAAGTATATGAATTTCTCGAAGATGAGGATGAGAATAAGGGAGAAGCTTGAAGGGCTTTATAGGGCGTACTTGAACCCTGTCCTGCTTGATGAAAACGGAAAGCCAATAAAATTCAACAGGGAATGGTACCACAGGAACATGACCGAAGAGGAGATGGAAGAGCAGAGGAAGATGATAGACAAGGCATACGGGGTGGGAGTCCCTACTGGCTTAAGGGGTTTGTTGTGCATAGAGATAGATGAGACCCACTTCATCTACACTTTTTATGAGTCCATGCTTTCCGCCCTCTTCATGACCAAGAGGGTTAGCAGGAGGAACATGCTACCCATCTCCTACCTCATATTCTTCTACGTACCGTTGGACTTAGTAGAAAGGGTGGAATTGGCAAGCGGGTGGACGGGCGCGAAGCTCTACAGGAGGGAAGTCGTCCCCGTATATGCCGTGACTAGGGAATGGCTGATGGTGAGCTGTTCGCTAATAAATCCTTGGGAGACCTATTACGACTTCACGCCCAACTTGGAGAGGATAAATTCAGCACTAGAGCTATTAGGGTTGAGACTCAAAGTATAACACGGTTTTTTGGTGATAAGGAATGTATAGGGAGGTCTACGTAAGCTATTCACCAGCAAGAAGGGTATACGAGATAGTGGATGCGAATCCTAAGCAGGTAGAGCACACGCCTTGGTGTATAGCTGAAGAGAGCATAGTTGATGAAACGATAGCGGAGAGGATTAAGAAACTGAATATTAACTTAGACGAGGACTATAGGATAGAAGAAAGCGACATATCCATCATACCGTTCGACAAGACTAGGATGTGCTTTATCCTAGACGATCCGATACCAGCGGTTAAGATAGAGGGCAGGGAGCCGTCCCATATAGGCAGGCTAGCTAGGGCGATGGATAGGCTGAATATCCTGCATTCCCTAAGCAACATAAGGTATAACGCTAGGGTTAGCATGGATGTAGTGGGCGAACTCTTCAACATAAAGGTACCGGCTATCATCCATTACAAGCCAGACGATATGAGCGAGGTGATAGGTGGTTTCATCGATAAATTGCAGGACATAAAGATAGCTGTGCTTGATATAGAAGTCGAAAGCTCAGGGACATTCCCAAGAAGAGGCGATCGGGTAATACTAAGCGGTCTCCTGTACGGAACCATAGGGGAACTGGGGGACTATGAGATACTTGAAGGTGATGGTGTCTTAGAGACGGTAGATAGGATTCTAAAGTTCAACCCGCACTATTTCATCACCTATAATGGGGTCGGGTTCGACCTGCCTTATCTTAGGGCTTATGTAGCCAAGTATGGCGTTGGAGGAATAGAAGATTACGGCATGAGGAAAGGAGACATGGTAGTCCCTTGCCTAGACCTTTACTTACTGACCAAGAACTTTGCAAGTGGTCTGGGGCTTAAGACCACCATAGCTAGGTCTCTGGTAAGCGTATGCAAAGATTTAGGACTGATGAGTGCCGAGGAGGAATCCATTGAGAAGAGTATAGATTACATGCACCTGAAAGAGGTCTATGAGAAAGAGAGGGATAAGCTACTAGAATACCTTAGAACCGATCTAATATTGACTTACAGAGTAGCGGTTAACTGGCTACAGGTACTCATTATACTGTACGTGATGACTGGAATATCCCCTTGGAGCATACAGATACTCCCCAGCATGGGTGCTTTATCAGAATACGCACTAGCTGAATACATGATGAGGAGGCACAACATAGCCCTGCCAGTAAGGACAAGGGAGTACGTGTATGGTGAGAGCGGGAGCCTACCTATCTATGGTAGGGGGCACAAGACTTTTGCTAGGAAAGGCATATTCAGGGATGTCCTACAACTTGATTTTGATATGCTGTATCCGACCATATACTATATCTTCAAGGTAGATCCTACGGGTGTGGAATCTACCACGAGGGTTGAGCACGGGAAGGCCTTCATGGTTCCGCTACGAAGCAAAGGCAAAGTGATTAGGAAAGTGATAAAGTTTAATGGGGGCCCTATCCATGAGTTCTTCACCTACTTAGTTAATCTCAGGAGGCTCACTAAAAGGCTTAAGAAATCAGATGATAAACGCATAGCTAACATGTTCAAGATAGCCGACCAAGCCGTTAAGATCTTGATAAACAGCGCCTATGGCATATTCGGCAAGGTGAGGGGATATGGTATAAATGAGGTGGTTTCAGCTTTCATATTCTTCAAGGGGGATCAGATACTGAACAATACGGTAAGCTTCGTAGAGAACGTATTGAGGAGGAGGGCGGTGTATGGCGATACGGACAGCGTATTCATAGAGCTGAAGAAGGGTGATGACCCAGAGGAGATAGCTAGAGCTGTCAACGAGTACGTAAAGATAATGGGGGAGGATCTTAACCTGAAGGTCGAGAACAGGCACAAGTACGTGATAGTGTACGAGGAGAAGAACTACTTCTGCATAACCGATAAAGACGACGTTATAATAAAAGGAGTGCACAGGTTCTTTGCCCCCAGATGCATAAAGGAGCACTTGAGCGAGATAATAAGGGAGGTGGTGGAGAGGAAGAGAAACCCGAGGGAAGTGATGGCAGAGATCCTTATGAAAGAGGAAATGTTGATGAACTTATTCGCTGAGAGCGTTAAGGATATAGATGATTTCTATAATGAGAAGGAGAGAAGATTCAAGAGAGTTTCCCACCCTTCAGTAAAGGCGTGTATCTTGGGTTTGGCTAGGGAGAGGGGTATGTTGGCTGGTGAGGGCGGAAGGATTAGCATGGTCATTAAAGAAGATGACTTAGGGAAGGGGAGGATAGCTAGCGCCTATTGGGTTAGAATTGATAGCGGAACGGTAGCCATATATGATGGGGAAGAGAACGGGATGATTAGGCTGGTAAAGGGCAAGGTTAGCACTAAAGTCGCTAGTTCGTCTATGCTGAACGTGGTCATAACCTATTCAAGGAGCAAGGTAACTAGGGACGAGCTAATAAGGATGTCATTAAATACGTGTGAACCCCTATTGAAGATACTTGATAAGGTGTATAACATTGTTAGAGAGGGGCAAAAGAAGACCCTCATGTCATACTTCGGATAAGATGGGCGAACTCCTGTCGCTATACAGGAGGGTACTGGTTAGGCTCTTCTCAAGGAGGGAGAGGCTGGCCGTAGTCAGGGCCCAGTTCGCAAAGCTCTACGAGGTAGACCTCGATTTAGCCGTATCCTTCCTTTTGGAGAGGCTGTCCGAGCTGTACTCCGTGCCCGTGCCGGAAGTGTACCTCCTCCATAACGAGGTGGTTAGAGACAGGGAGTACGTAATAATAAGGCTGGGTTGCTACATTAGGAACAAGATGGGGATAACGGTAGCCTCAACCATGAACTGGAGGACGCTGATGGAGACCATAGCCCACGAGTTCTTCCACCACTTGGTCGAGCTTAACATAGGCCCGGTAAATGAAAGGGAGTTCTTGAGGGCGGAGGAAATAATGGCAAGCAGGTTCGCCAAATTCATATCGGGGGCAGGCTTGAATGATAAGGCTTAGGGATCTACAGGAGAAAGCGCTAAAGGAACTGATGGACAAGTTCGACAACTACGACATATTCTCGCTCCAGATGCCGACGGGATCAGGCAAGACCTTGGTGGCGTTAGCCTTCCGCTACATGTACGACTACAAGACATTAGTGTGCGTGAGGACTAGGAACCAATTGATGCCGTACATAAGGGACAGCGTAAAGTTCTTCAACACCATGCCCGGAATACACCTGAACAAAGGCAGGGTCTGCCTCCACCTAAACACAGAGGACACCGAACTCATAAGGTGCAGGTCGT
>Ga0180301_10000561_pt1 | contig 28620 bp, 52 predicted proteins | sample GuaBasSediGuay16_FD_121797 | JGI IMG/M metagenome (GOLD analysis project Ga0180301, IMG submission 121797) | Subseafloor sediment microbial communities from Guaymas Basin, Gulf of California, Mexico - Guay16, Core 4569-2, 12-15 cm | ecosystem: Environmental > Aquatic > Marine > Hydrothermal... | reverse complement strand
GACAAACCATCATACACAGTAGGAGAGGAGGGATTGATAACGTATGCTGACGCACCGTCAGACGGAGTACTGAAGTCAATTAAGCCAGACGGGACAACGAAGAACGTGTGGCCAGTTTCTGGTAGTGACACCAGAACAGAGAGATTTAATGAAGAAGGCAACTGGACGATAACGCTAACAGGAACAGACTGTACAAAGTCACTGACTGTACCAGTGTCGTCGGCAGCACCAACAACTGCAACATACAAGATAAACGACGTGACGTACGCTGGAGTAGTGGTACCAAACTTCCAGGTATGGGTGGATGGCCAATACACGCATCACTACACACCAGAGACGCTAACATTTGGTCCAGGAAAGCTATGCTCAGAGCCAGAGTATGACGTGAAGTGCGAACTCGGGAAGCATACGATTGAGTTGAAGAAGGAAGGGTACCCAACGTGGTCAGAGACGTTGACGCTAAAAGCAGGGGACAGTATTGAAAGAGATCCAGTCTTAGGGGAGCCGGCACCAACCCCAACAGACGTGTGTTCATACATAGAGTACCTTGGTGGTGCAGCGAGCATAGGAATGTTTGATGTACTGGACGTGCTGGGAGCGTATAAAGGAGACACAGACATAGGATTCGCGCCGGGTATGTTCGATGTGATGGGTGTAATCGCGTACTACAAGAATGACTATGCAGGCGGTGACAACCTGACAGGATGTACGGGATTGTACCGGCTTGTTAACGCGTTGAAGAGGATACGATGACGCTCACAGGATACGTCGGAACAGGAATCAACATCCTGAACGAGTGTGACGCAGAGATTGTGGGCGAAAGCGAGTCCTTTCCATGTCCCCCCCCAACAGTGTATGTGCTGTGGCGTGCGCACGAGTGCGTTGAAATGCCTATCGAAGAAGGAATACTTTATCAACGGGAAGAAGGCGGTGCATGGCATGAGAAGACCAGGTGGACGCCGCCAACCACGCCCCACGGATATACCTACGTGTATTTCGACAACCTGGAGTGTAATCATGAGTATCTTTGCCACTATGGAGGAAAGGGCGTGTTCTTCTCGACGACTCAGTCTGAGCCCGAACCACATCCAGCGAAAACAGTAACCGACTTCAGGAACGAGTGTTTGGTGGGAGGAACAATGTCATGTACAGCCGACTACTTACATGATAACTGGTTAGTGACAAAAGATCTTGCGAACATATGGTGGGACCTGCTACGAGAGGAGAGAGAAATTGTAGCGGATTATGTAATAAAGACGTGGGCGTCACTAAATATAAAATACTATCGAGGAAGTGATGGTGAGTGGAGACAGGCGCTATGCATGATAGATGCGTTAATACGGTTTCTGAGGATTGGTGACGGAGAGAGGTACAAGGACGCGGTAGCATCGTGTTATTGGTCACAAGATAAGGTAACAGAACACCCATACTACGAGGAATGTTTTGGGTTACCAGTTTATCTAAGCTTAGTAAGGATGACAAAACCAGGGGTAGGGTTCACACACTCGGTGTGTGCGCTACAGATGGGCAATGATGTGTCAAAGATGAGTAACTGGCGGTTTTTTCAGTTCACGAATGAAAATATAAAGCCAGGCGATCCCCAGATGCCATGCACATACAACGATATACCAATGCGTGTAAGTGTGATAAACATAAGCCACCTATCATGCGGAAGCTATGGGTATGATACAGTAGTAGAGTGGGGGCTCAACGCAGACTGTGCTGTAAAGCCGACGGATGTGTGTTCATACATAGAGAGCCTCGGGGGCGCTGATAGCATAGGAATGTTTGATGTACTGGATGTGTTGGGAGCATATAAGGGGGACGTGGACATTGGGTTCACACCGGGTATATTCGATGTGTTGGGTGTGATCGCGTACTACAAGGGAGACCACACAAGCGGAGATGAGTTAACCGGATGCACAAGGTAAGAAGAGTGGGATGACCCATCGGTAACACATTCTTTATATACTAACGGTTAGCATATAAAAGCAAGTGGTGATGATATGGATTGCTCAACGTTCCAGAGCAAGATAACGGGAGAAATAAACTGCGACGCGATACGAAAGACGGGAGCATACGGACCATCATGGCTCGACGTATTTAGCGAATGTAGGGTCATAGTATACTCAGAATCAGATGACTTGAAGTCAGGATACACGATACTGATAAAGACCCTGGACAAAACAAACCCGCCAGAGGTTAACCAAATAGAGTTCAGGAAGGATGATAAACAGGTATCGACTGTATCAGACTCATTCGCAAACCAAGCGCTCGCACAGCTACCATATAAGTCATCAACACCATCCACATCAGGTATCTGCGACTGGATCTCAGTAAAAGGGGGGAAGACAAATATAAAGATGTTTGACGTGCTGGACATAATAGGTGCATATAAGGGTACGACGAACATAGGCTTTACACCAAAGACATTCGATGTGGTTGGAGTATTGGCATACTACAAAGGGGAGGTATCAGATGGAGATGCATTTATTACATGTTAGGGAGGAAATAAATATATGACGCTAACAACGGGCGGAAAGGATTGGATAGCAACGTACTGTGGTGTGAATGACTGCTTTACGAAAGACAACGTCATAACAATAACAAGTCCAGACGACGGATCGACGAGGAGCGTAAACACGTACTACGCGTTTGTAGCAGTGTGTTTGTGCGGAGAGAAGCAAAGTACCAGAGACTTTCCTGTAGTGGCAGGAAAAAGCTATCTTGACTTCCTGGCAGCAAACGGCGGTAACGAGGTGTCGACGACAGGAGCAGACACAGACTGGGTGTATGACCACGTTGATGGAGGATATTGCGTGAGTGGTGGTGGTGGAGGTACAGAGCCGTCCGCCGCAGGCGAGCCGGCATTAGCAGGAACATTCACGGTATCAACGCCTGGACCAGTATCAGGCACAATGGACATCTCAAACGCAACCCTGAGGTGGAACAACTCAAAAGGGAAGCTGGATATAGATGACATAAGCGTGACAAACACGTCAACAGATGCTGCTTACTTTGCAATCTTCGCAAGAATATGGACTGCCCCACGGTCAACATGCCCGACATCAGGTACGCCAAGCTGGAAAGGGCCTGATCTGACATCAGTGAACAGAAACATCGCAACAACGAGGCTGGATGCCGGGGAAACGGACGAGATAAACTATGATGGGTATGTGGGTGCAGGCACACTGGCACCAGGATCCTACGTCGCATGCGTTGAGCTATGGGCAAACTACAGCAACTCCGCCCTGAAGGATGAGTTAGCAGTAGCATAATGCCACTCGTTTCAGCCCCATCAACCCCACTGGCAATAGGAGGCGATTCAACACCGGCGCCTGAAAAGCCGCCGGTAACGCCACCTAAAGTACCAGAGGTAAGAGGGGAGTTTAGCAACTTTGTAACAAACCACCAGATGATAGTTGATTATCTGGAAGAGAAGGGTCAGAGAGGGTTGTGCCCATCGCGGGAGGATCTGAGCAATCTTGGGATTGACAAAGAAGAGATGGACGCACATATTGCAATACTGATAATGGACAAGTATGTGGCACCGTCTGAAGATAGGTACTGCAATATGGATGCGATAATGAGGCTGAAAGAGGCGTTGAAGCGATACCGTGAATGACGACACAATCAGAACTATCTTAGGAAGCAAACCAGCAATAGAGATATTATTACTTTTCGAATCAAATCGAGACGCAATGCTGAGCATGACCGACCTGAAGAAAAAGATTGGGAAGTCACACGTGACAACAAGGAATGCAGTTAGAAAACTGGTGAATGCAAAGATACTGGATATACTTCAGTTCGGCACAGTAAAGGTGATAGTATTGTCGGATACCACGGAAGCAAGAACAGTAATGAGCGCGGTCAGAAGCATAAGAGACAACGTGCCGATATCGAGAAGACTTGAAGAAAACTTAAATACTATGAAAGTCAACTATCACCATGGCAGACGAAATAACGGGTGATCAGGTAAATGATAATCTACCAGCAAAGGTCACGAACATATCAATCCTGAACGTTCTGCACCACCTGAGAGATGCCCACTACGAGGTGGGAAAATGTGCATCGAGTGGGCAGACAGATGGTTTCACAGTTGAAGCAGACCTGAAGAGACTGAAAGATATGATCGCGGATCTGCACAAACTGTGGGAGTTTACGTGTCTGGAACCAAGCCTGGACTGCCCAGAGTCAAGTGCGACGATATTCTATGAAGTGCCGAAGATAGACATCATCCCGACTCCGGAGAACAGGGACATCCAGTACATCCTGACGTACATCAAGATGATGTACATGGAGCTGGCGAATTCGCAGTCGGCGAGGCTGGTGACAGGTTTACAGCCGGCAGACAAGGAGAGGGGAAGAGCATATCTGGATAGAATAGACGTCTTCGTAAAAGACTACCTGGAGACGAACACCCCAAACGACTTCCCGAAGGCGACGCCAGAAGAGGCAACGCCAACACCAGGAAGACTGGGAGTCTGAGGTTCAGGAGATTCACAACGCGGAGTAAGCTACTTCTACTCCGCTGGAATTATTTTTGACTGGAGGCAGGGCCAATGCCGCTCGTAGACAAGGCTATAATCAGCTTCACACTCACAGACGACGACATATACCTGGTAAAAAGGGTCGCAGACTGCGGGTGTATGCAGATGGAGGATTTGCTGGGGATCGCGGAGAAAAGCTCAGTGGTGAAGCTGTCAGCACTCGGCTTTATTCAGTGTGACACCGAGAAGTGCTGCATCTCAGATATGATCAAGAAGTCTCTGGCTGAGACGCTACGGAAAAAAAGAAACATTTAATTACACATAACATCATAGTGTTATTGCCGAACAGCGTGTCACTATCCACCGGGAAGTAGCTACCCCGGCTTTCTTACACGCTGAATAGGATAGTGTTTCTATGGCAAGCAAGTTTACGGAATTAAATGACAGAGAGTGGCTATACCGGAAATACTGGATAGAGGGAAAAAGCATGACCCAGATAAGCGGGTTACTTGGGTGCGATCCAAAGACAGTGCAACAAGCGTTGGTGAAGCATGAGATACCACGCAGAACACGAGGAGAGGCAAACGTAGGGAGAGAACTGTCAGAAGAAACAAAAAGGAAACTGAGCAAAGCAAGACAAGGAAAGAGAAAATACACTAAACTAAACGACAAGTTATGGTTACTTCAGAGATATACTGTTGAAGATAAAACGATAAAGGAGATTGCAAAAGACATTGGTTGTAGTTATGGGGCAGTACAAAACGCTATGGTAGCACTAAACATAACAAGACGAAAGAGCGGGAGAAGAGTAGGAACACATCTCTCAAACGAGACAAAAAGAAAGATCAGCACTGCAAACAAAGGAAGGACGTGCCCAGAAGACGTGAAGGAAAGGTTGTCTAAGTTAAACAAAGGCGAGAAGCATCCAATGTATGGAAAGAAGCGGCCAATAGAGACGAGGAGAAAGATGAGTGAAGCTCGCAGAGGGAAGAGACTATCTGAGGAAACAAGAAGGAAAATAAGCGAGGCACACAAAGGGCTACAGTGCGGGGAAAGGCACCCAATGTATGGGAGACACCATACAGAGGAAGCGAGGAGAAGGATAAGCGAGTCCCACAAAGGTTTACAATGCAAAGAAAAGAACCCGGCATGGAAGGGGGGTATCAGCTTCGAACCATATTGCCCAAAGTTCTCGCGAGAGTTTAGAGAACGCGTCCGAGACTACTTCGATAGACGCTGCTATTTATGTAACAAAACAGAGAAAGAAAACGGACGGAGACTAGACGTTCATCATGTCTTGTATAACAAGAACACATGCTGCGACAAGTCCCCAAAATTGTTCGTACCTTTATGCAAATCATGCCACATGAAGACAGGCTTCAACAGAGAGTATTGGCAAGAGTTCTTCGCAACATCATTGATGTTCCTAACGAACGGGGAGTGCTTCGTCAAGAGATAGAGGCTACCAGAGGCGCTCGTCAATCCTAAGCTTGCCGCGTTTTCGGAGTTCTGGCTCAGCCCTCGCTCTCGCTGACTCAAGTATCTGATCCATCCCTGTTTTTACCTCTTTGGCACCAGCGGGCCCAAAGCTGATCAAAATATCAGCAAGTGCGTCAACCGCATCGTCAGGAGTTGCCCCCTCACTCTCAAGCGGTTCGATCTTTGTCCAGCATTCATCCTGCTTATCTTTATCGATCGTCTGGCATACAGCTGCTATAAACCCTATGGATGAAGACACATCCCTGGTGGGATTCTCAGGCACAGTCTCAGACTCGCCGGGCACCGGAACAGCGTCCTCTGTGACCTCAACAACCTTATCTCCATCCTGCACATATATCTTCTCTTCCTCTTCCATTAGTCTTCCTCCATGTCATCGTACTCCAATCCAAGATTGATGTAATAGCGCACAGCTTCTGAGATAGAAAGGCTCTTACCACTATCACATCTATCAGCTATCGTATCATACATGGAGTCGGGCACCATGATTGAAATGCGACGTGACATATATTAGCTAACATTCACAGTGATATATAAGCGTTTCGGCGTAGTTCGGCACCGAAAGAGCTAAATATAATTAAAACAAAAAAAACCATCAACCAAAAGACCTAAACAAAAAGGTGATCTATTTTGGAAATAGAAGAGGAATACATCCGGCTTAAGAAAGAGTTGGACGAGTTGATAGCGAAGAAGGAGAGCGATCCGGTGTTAACAAAGCTGAGCGAGGAGATAGACGAGCTTCGTAACAAGAAAATGGAACTCGAAGGTTTGCACGATATGGCAATGATGCCGATCGCGAACCGTATCAACGAGATAGAGAAAGAGTTCCTATCGATGTATGACGGACAAAAGACACTACCGCTTGAGAAACTGGTGCTGACATTCAGGACAACAAAGAAGTTTAATGTGCTGAACAAAGAGGCGATCGTTGATACACTCATGAAGATCGGGCAGGTCGGAAAAGGAGTTAAGTCATTTGCACTGAAACACCTGAGATCGCTGGCAGAAGCAGAGGTGTTGCCAGAAGGGTCATATGAGTGGGATGAAACGGTACACGTGAGTGTAAAGGAGAAAGGAGAGAAATGATCGAAGAGATAGAGGAAAAACCATGTCCAGTTTGCGGACATGAGCTAAAGTTCCACACAACTCTCGATGAGGGTTGCTATGTGATTTGCGAATGCAACAAATGTAAGAAGGAATGATAACATGCACATGGAAGTAAGGAAAAGGATAGTAATATATCCAGACAACGAGATGGATGAAGCATACATTGAGAAAGTGTTGGGGCTGAAAAAAGAAGGTGATAGCATCAAGTTAGTGCGTAGGAATGCAATAGGACTGAGTTGTATTGCATATTTAGAAACGGAGGCAACTAAATGAGAATCGAAGCAATAGATGAAAAAGGCAGAACTTTTGTGAAAGAAGTAGAAGTAATAGTAAGAGATGGAGAACGGTTGTTGAGCTTTGGGTATCCAATAGTATACTCAATAGATCACCCTATATACGGGATGAAGCGAAACTATCCATTCGATCACGACATTTGTATCGACGGTGCGGGGCGAAACCACAGAGGTTCGCCAGTGTATGTCAGAAAAAACGACATGAACAGGATATTCGAAGAACTGGTTAACCCTGACAATGAGGAGGTTAAGGATTGATAACAGCAGCATTGATATTGAGAGGAGATGAAAGAGCAATAGAGAACATCATAACGTTCATAGAAGGACTGAGTGATGTGTCAGTGACATACCAGAAAAGGAATGAAGGCAGACTGTATATCTGGAGAACCCCACCATGGGACACAGAGAACGAGCTACAGCACTGGACAGATACAGAGGAGCAACGAGATAGATATGATAGAGAGTTTGTGATACAAAGAAAAAGGAGTGATTATTGGTGAATGACGAGATAATGAATATTGAGGATAAGAAGGCGTTGCTGTTAGACATGGGATTCAACAGAACAAGCAACCCTGATAAGTTTGTGAAGTACGAGACACCAGCGCCAGGAAAGGATCTGGTGATTGGGTTCAGCTTCACAGAGAAAGCACCAGAGGGCATCTTCTGGGCACAGATGAACGGAAAGATGATGGACAGAGACAAGGTAGATGCTCTTGACACTGTGAATCTGTTTTACGCAGAGAAAGACAGACGAATGAAAGGAAAGGGGAAGATCCCATCAAAGAGCAAAGGAGGGAAAAAAACGAAGACAAATACTGATGAGGTTGACGTAAGGATAGACAAAACGAAGATAAAAGCGATCGCAGTAGACCTTGGGTTCGTGCCAACAAAGAGCAGCGAAGACATCATGTATCAACCAGTAGATGACGAGGTGACGGCATACATCGACTTCAGGGACAGTGATAAGGGAGTGAGGTACGCGTATAGAAACGCGGAAGGGGGCGACGAACGAAAGATAGTGGACGCAAACAAGGTAGACGTTCTAAAGAAGTTCAAGCAACTGAGGGATGACATAATATCAGGGACAAAGCAGCAAACCATCGACGAGACAGTGAGTAAGCCGGAGACAAAGAAGCAGAGTATAGACGAACAAATGAAGAGGTTATTTGACTCAGCAGGCGTGAACCAGAAAGAATATCTGATGAGTGAGTACGAAGTAGAGAGCGCGGACGAGTTAACACTTGAGGAGAGAAACGTGCTGACGCTGAAGTTACGGGACATGGCTCGGATCAGAGCGCGAGGCAGGACAAAGAACGTGCCACAGAGGCGAGGCGAGAAGGGGGAATTCCCTGCAAAGAGAAAACCAACCACAAAGAAGCTGCCGATGATGATAAAGAACCTAACTCCTCGACTGGTAGAAGTGGGCAAGATTAAGATAGGTGGCAAAGGAGAAAAGCGGACAAAGTCAGGGACACTGCTACCAGAGAAGTGGGACCACTTCAAGGTAGCAACACTGATGAAGGACGAGGATGGCCGCCTGATAATGGATGACGAGATGAACAGGATAATCGGTGATGACTGCCGGGAGCTTGACATATATCTCCCATTCGATGACCCACGAGTAAACTGCCCAACGTGGTATGGAGAGTACTCGGCATCGGGAGTGGTCTGTATGGGCGATGGGGAGACAGCGATACGCAACGGAGAGGAGATAGAGTGTAACCCAGAGACATGTGAGTCATACCTGAACAAAAGATGTAAGATGCACGGGAGACTGTCAGTAATGCTTGCAGACGCGAAGACAGTGAGTGGCATGTACGTCTTCAGAACAACGTCATTCTACTCGATTTCAAACATACTCTCGTCGATGGTATCAATAGCAAGGGAGACCGGCGGTATACTTGCTGGCATACCATTGAAGCTGAAGATGGTCCCGCAAACAGTAACACCGAACAATGTGAGCGGCCCAGTGAGGATCTGGACAGTGTACGTTGACTACGACGGGACATTATCAGAGTTGAAGAATGAAGCACTGGTCGAGCTTCAAAAGAGAGAGGCGATAGGTGTGAACATGGCAGAGATTGAGAAGCAGTCTGAGAAGATGATAACAGCTGGGATTGAGGAAGAGGACGCAATAGACATCGTTGAGGAGTTTATGCCCGACAACGTTGAGGAGGATTTTGATGGCACGGACTAAGAAAGTGTCAGCACACATATCAGAAACAGAGGCATCGATACTACAGGCAATCGGAGACGCATGGGAAGACAAAGAGAATGGATGGATGGAGCTGACAGGACGGCCGGTGAGAACAAGAGCAGGTGAGATGAAAGCAGCGATATATCTGGCAAGGGAGTACCTGAGAAATGCCAGAAAGCTGTATCAATGAGACGCGGGTACAGATCAGAGTACAGAGTGAAGCTGATGCTCGCCGAGAAGTACGGTGAACTGGGTGTACTGAAGGTGGCGGTCGGAGGGAGTGCGGACTTCATAGCAATAAAGGACGGGAAGATAGATGCGGTAATAGAAGTAAAGGAAACAGTGAAAGACAAGTACACACCAACGCGCCGGGAGAAGAAGCAGTTTGAGGAGATACGGAGGTTCGCAGCGTTCCACAGCATACCGGCGCAGTTGTGGATCGTGTACAGGCGAGGAACGGGAAAAAAGGTCGACATCAAGGTATTAGACTTGATGAAGACACCATACTAAGGAGAGGATAACCATACCATTTGTATTCGAAGAAGTAGTGTATTCATCGATGGAACCACCAGAGATACGAATGATTGCAGTAACAGATAACATAACACACTATGCGGTAGTGGCGATAACAGTGACAATGGAGGAGCTGAGATCGTATGACGTTGAACTAACAATGACAGAAAAGGAAGCAGTATCGACGGCAAAACACGTTGTTGCGCAATACAGGAAAACAAACATAGGGAGTTGATAGTTTGATATGTCCGATATGCAAAACACGATGGGCACCAGTGGGTAAAGACTTTAACAAAAACACAGAAGCAGTGTGCCCAGTATGCAGGAAAAGGACAGTAGGGCTTTCACAGGAGCAGCGGGGGGTGAGATGGAGGCGATAAGAGACATCAGAATGAGGGAGTTCGGGTTCAACTGGGTCAAGGGTCAAAGATGGAGCGAGGAAACAGACGAAATAGTGAATATAACAAGGTTCGAGAGGAGGATGGGGTTCATGTCAGAAGATGAATTGTGGTCATACATCAGAGAACATAGCCCCGACGACGTGTATTTGTCGGTAGCATACTGGACATTCCCAAAGAACGCGTGCACAGAGGGTGGTTTCTGGAATGGAGCCGACCTCTTCTTCGACCTTGACTCTGATAACCTGAAACACGCGTACGCTGACGCATGTGTGATATATGACGTCTTGCAGGATGACTTCGGTATAGATGACATAGAGATGATCTACTCAGGCTGCAAAGGCTATCACATAGTTGCGTACGGATGCATGAATGAAGAGCGCCACACGAGGAAGCTAAGAGAGTTAGGAGCGAACGAACGAGCAGAAATAATGGACTACTTTATAGGGCGATACAGGTGTGAGACAATAGACGAGGCGGTGACAAGAGACGTGAGTCGGTTGAGACGGGTGCCTGGAACAAAGAACAGTAAATGCGGAAAAACCAGCAAAATAATAAAAACCACAAATTGATTTTCTTTAAAAAATATATGAGGTATAAAGATGTCGGAAGACGTGAAGACGACCGCTGCCACCAGCGGGGTAGAAATAGGTGTGGAGAAGCAGGTTGAGAAGCTTGCGAGGATGCAGCGAAAGGCGCGCAAAACCATCTTCAAGATACTGGATGGACTTGTGAGGATGACAGAAGACCTGGAACATACGGAGACGCTCAAAGGGTCGTGCGGCAGTTGCACAGGGTGTTATAATGGCGGATTTGAGGAAAACTCAGTGAGAGTTGCAGACAACCTTGCAGTGATGCACTATAACACGTGCTACCGCACACCAGCGATCCTATACAGGGATGATAACAGCATTGATAACATCGACCCCAGGCTCTGGAAGATACTGGCATTCACTGATTACAATGACGAGTGGAGACTGAACCGTGCAGTAGGAAAAGCAGCGTCGATTCTGGTGCATGTGATTGAAGAAGCACCGGAGTATATACGAAGGAAAGGTGAGTGACTTGAGGAGCTTGACCAAGAGCTTGAGAAGATTGCAGAGGTACTGGAGGTGTGAATGATGGAGAGAATAAAGATAGAGGACGTCCCTGTAGAGGCTTTACAAGAAATAAAGCAGAAATGGTCAAACGCCATGCAGAACTGGAGCAACAACCTATGGAGAGAGTGCTCTATATGTAGATACGTAGAAAGCAGATGTGACGATGACAGTGATAAGTGCGAAATATGTCCACTACGTTATCACGAGTGGTGCACTGGTAAGGCGCGGAGTTCACGGATACATCCTGCATATTATAACGAGAATATGGTCCGTTGGAGACAAGAGGCACAGGAGTTTGTGAATTGGATCGAACAAGTGATACAGAAGAAAATAGGTGATGAAATGAGTAAAGATGAGATTAGAGTAAGGTTTGAAATAAAATACGAATACGATCTATCAGATCAACAGCGATATGCGAGGGTGGTAACATACATACAGTGTGATGATGGCGTGATGCCCGAAATACTGCGGAACAGCTCAGTGATGTGTAGCGGTAACGCTCTGACTTCAGCGTGGGGAACTAGAGAAGGAGATTATAGGCATGCCTTCTCTCCTAGAATAGAAGAAGAAACATGGGAAGATTGCAGAGAAGCGGCGCGACAGTACATCAGCGATGTTCTGTCTCAACTTGAAGAGGTCGCAAAAAAGAACATTCAAGCTCTAAATGCCCAGCCAGCGAACGAGGAGAAGCGGTACACACTCCAGATCACGCATGAACCCTCTGTATCTATCACAGAACGTTAGGTTTTATCTTTTAGAGCGGTGAGAATAAATGATAAGAGTAAGGATTACCACAGAAGGAAGGAAGTCTGACACAGAAGGCCGTTTCGACCAGCAAATATACTCCCTCTCAGAAAGGAGAAGGGTCAGACCAGCAAAGACGAAGATCTATACATCAGGATACCGCTGGACACACGTATGGCATCTACCGCCCGGAGATTACCTTGAAACAGACGTTGATATTAGCGAGGATGGCACTCACCACTGCGGCTGCCGTAAACTGTCTGTGAAAGAGAATGGGGAGTATACGTACACTCGATGGAAAGGTGAGTTACCTGACTTTGTTGACCCGCCATGTGACTGTGAGGCGTTTTGCGATATTATCGATGGCGTGGAGGTGGAGTAGGGTGAGCTTCAGGAACCACTGTATCAACGCTTACGAGCTTGCTGAACGCAAATGGAAGGAAACAGCAGAGAAAGATGCTGAGGACTTCAGAAGGGAGGCAGTAAAGAGGTTTAAGGGCATGTTCAAAACACCAGTAACGTCATCAAGCCCGATAAACAGACGCACCGCAGAGATAACAATAGACGATGTGACTGTAATAGCACAAAGACCGGGGGCATTCATTGAGTTCTATACGTTGCGAGAGTGTAGTGAATGTAGAGACAGATTCGTTCCACAAAACGCAAACAACTGTGTGTCGCTATCAGACATTGGGAGAGATCTCTCAACACCAACTGTATGCGATAACTGCCTGAAAACAATGCATCAACACGAAACCAAAGTGACAGAAGAAACGATAACAGAGAAGCTAAGAGAGATCTTTGAGATCGTTCAACACTGAGGGGTTAAGGGTGACAGCAGAGATAGTCTGTCGAGGTTGTGGAAACATAATCGACCTCGACAGATGTAACTTTTGCCCGGTTTGTGGGCGAGATCTAAGCGAATCAAAGAAGAAGCTCAGGAAATGCACATGGTAATACAGCAGACGTACACTGTTAACCAAAAAGACCACAAATTGACTTTTTAACATTAAAAGGTGAGTAGGATGAAGGAGATTGAGGATAAGATTGAAGACAGATTCTTACCTGTTAACAGCATTGCAATGTTAGACAGGCTAAAAGAACTGCTTAAAGAGAGCGAGACGAACAACCTGGAGGAGTGTAGAGAAGATAAACGCATCAGGAGACTGATGTGGCTGATGAATCAACAGATGTACGGGCAGTTAGGTGTAATCGACCTGTCTCGTGAATGGAAAGCACTTACGGAGGGTGGAAGATGAGCAAAGAGCACGATAACGCCGTGGAGCGGGCGCGGAAGGAGTACAACCGCATCGAGAGAGAGGCGATAGAAAGGTTCGTCCGCATCGATGAGCGAGCGTGGAGCGAGTTCCTACGTACCACAAAACTGGCGCTGGAAGAGTATGAGCGCATCAGGGACCAGGCCTGGAGCGAGTACAAGCGCATCAAGAGGCAGGCGCGGGAAGAGTACAACCGCACCACGAAGCCGGCGCGGGAAGAGTATGAGCGCATCAGGGACCAGGCCTGGAGCGAGTACAAGCGCATCAAGGAACAGGAGAAGGTGAAATGAGCATAGTGATTAGGAAAGAACTGGTGGTAATGAACACGGTTAGCAGCACAGTAATAGAGCCATGCTACCTGGGTATAACCCCGGAAGAGGTTGAAGAGTACATGAAGGAACACCCATTTCCAAACGACCACGAGTGGTATGACAAAGACTGCCTGCTGGAGGACATACAGTCGACAGGAGCATGGACACTGCCACCGGATCTGTCAGAGGAAACAAAGAAATGGATTGAGGAGATGTTGCAGGAGTTGTGGAAATGAGCTACATAACCGAGATAACGTATGCTGAGCTGGACTGGGATCCAGAAGAAGTTGATAAGGACAAAATACAGGAGATCATCAACAGGCTTGGCTGGGGTAGCGTGTTTGAGGCAACAGAGGACGGTGTGATGGATGTCATAGATGGCGTGTTCAATGTGGTAGCACTCGACAACATGGATGAACTGATGGGAGAGCTTGCAAAGGCAGGCGTATACGGTGAGATCAGACTTTCAGGAGAGGAGGCATATGACTTTGAGGCATACGAACTGGATGGTGAGGAAGCAGTGCACAAGACCGGGCATGTGGTCTGGGAGGTGGAGGAATGATGAGAATGTATAATGGAGTGGTGTTCAAGAGCGATACGAACATGTACGTTCTTGAGGAAAGTGGGAAGAAGCCGAACACGGTAAGATTGCTTGATCGCGACGAAGTGAAGAAGCTGGAACTTGGGACCGACTCAGAGCCAAAACACATAACAATCAAGCACGAGTCAACAGGAATGAGGTTTGGGCGAGAGCTAACGAACATATCGGTCATAGGCGAGCTATGTGGAAAGACAATAGTTGTGTTTTCGTGGAGACACGAGGAGTGAGCTTGAGGATGTCAGGGACGTAGAGGGATAGACGTGATGAGAATATACAACACAGTAGTGTTCAGGAGCACCAGCAAGATGTATGCTCTTGAGAAGAGTGGAAAGAGACCAAACACGGTGAGACTACTTGATCGTGACGACGTGGAAGACTTGTTACTGGGTAAATCGGAACCATCGTACATAGTGATAAGAAACTCAGTGACAGAGCAACAGTTTGAGCGGGAACTAACGAACATATCGGTCATAGGAGAGTTGTGCGGGAAGACGATGGTCGTGTTTTCGTGGAGACACGAGGAGTGATAACATGCCAGTATGTCCAAAATGTGGGAAAGAGATAGGCCACCTGATGGGATACGCACGAGTGTGGCAAGAATACAAGTTTTCAATAGATGAAGAAAGTAACGAACAGCACGAGTTTGTTGACTCAACTATGGACGGAGATAACGATGAATTTGAGTGCCCAGAATGTGCAATGCTGTTGTTCAGATGTGAGGAAAAAGCAAAAGAGTTTCTGAGAGGTGAGTTAGATGAGTGAAAAATGTGAAGATAGGATAGATGCAGAACTGAGAAGAGAGATTGAGAATCTGGAAAAGCTGTTGAAACTGGCATACAGAAACCCAGAAGCATACGATGACAACCTGGGGAATCTAAATGAGTATGGACTTGACTTCAGCTACATCCCGCCCAACACGTGGGAAGAACAGAAAGAAGGATACTTCAGATACCAGCTATCGTGGGGTGGTCCATCGGACGAGTTCAGGTTTTATGTGAACCCGGACTTCTCAGTGTACCGGATCGAGTACGTGTTTCTTGACTGGTACGATGGGGCAAAGAGAGAGTTGCACGGCGATGACCATGATCTGCTTGAAGAGATATACAACTACATGTGGAATGAGACTGGACTGACGAAGATATTGTTTGAAGAGGCAACAGGAGTGAAGTATGCTTAAGCTATTCAGGCTCAAAGGATATGTGATTGTGACCGACTGGTACGGCAACGCAGGGTACAACAAGCTACTGATAACGACCGATCAGAAGGGTTTGGACGAGATTAAAGCAAACCCACTTCAGGACTACATAAAGTTTGGCATCCAGAGCGTGGACTACGCTTTCTTCGACGTATATCGTATCGACATCGAGAAAACAGATGAGTATGTAAGAGAGACACACTGGCGCAAGCCTATAGACACTATAGAGTCCGGCGATGTTTTTCCGTACATTGACAAGATCGGGAAAGACAATTTCCTGGCAGAGATTGTTTTCGAGGAGCCTGTATCAATTGAGTATCAAGCATAATGGAGGAGCAATGGTTCTGAAACACGACGTTAACCTACTCGATCTCCCAGACCTTCATTGCACAAGCTGTGGAAGGTTGGTTTGTTTGCCGGGAATATTCGAGTTCAGAGACGAGGATGGATCATACCGCTACCTCTGCGACAGATGCTTCGATAAAGCGGTAACTGCACGAGAGCAGAGGAAAGAGGAGATGCAGCAATGACATACATTGAGGAGATTGAGGAACGGATAGAAAAGAGGTGTGAGATGTGCCAAAATACCAGGTCTGGATAGGTGGATGGAGCAGGTTTGACACAGTAGCACGAGATGAGCGAGAAGCCAGAGCCAATGCACGAGATTGGCTTGGAATCGAAAGGCTACCGAATGGGACGTCAGTTTGTGAGATACCCGATGACTACTACGATAAGATGAAAGAGCACAACAGGGAGCAGCTCAGAGACGTGTTGAACGCAAATCCTCACCTGTGTTCAACTGACTTTTGATTGCTTGCTTTTTGAAGGTGAGAAGATATGAGTATAGATGCAATAATACACACACTGGTTGAGTTAGAAAGCGAAGCTCAGACGCAGGAATGTGAGATAGCTAACCCCCGCAAAGAGGTACCAAAGATGACGCCGCTGGAGACAAAGATCTGGGAGATGATGACAGAGAATACAGGATGTCACATACTCGACTCGGGCGGAGCGTGCGGTAGAGCGTGGCAGAAGAATCGCCAGATAGAGGACCCAAGAGAGATACCAACAATATCAGTTGAGGTGTGGAAAGACGAGGTAGATGTAACATATAACCTGTTTCCATTCCTGGTGAACTTCCTTGAGATGACGGAAGAATCGGAAAAGCTCCAGAAGGAGTTCATGGAGTTCAGTCACTCGGACGAGATGGAGGATGAAAGCTGGTACACGTGCATAGAGCGGTTCATAGAAAGGCTGAGAGACGAGGACAGGCTACAGGAGAGCTACGGAGACAATACCTACAACTATGAGACAGTACTCGGTGGAGTCATCCAGTACGACATACTAAGACTAGTTGACTGCGACCATGACCTCATTATCCTGCAAACGCACAACGGGTGTGATGTGAGAGGTGGGTATTCAGACCCATATATCTTCGATGCAGGATATGCTGACTATTTCAGGATAGCGATGACAGACCTGTCGTGCCAGTGCAAGAAATGCGGTATGTCATGGTATTCAGATGACGCAGGCTATCACTGGTACTATGAAGGGTGCTACAAAAACGTGGAGCAACTGGCGGACGATGATGACCACGAGCTTCGCTGGAGAACGGACCCAGATGCAAGCAAAGTCTACCACAAGAACTGCGGTGGCGAGATCGAGTTTTCTGTGATGGAGGGCTACTAAGGCTCTCCTCATTTTTTTGGAGGGAGAAATGGCAGCAAATGGGTTAGAGCCAGAAAGAATGACCGCGATCACAATACTGGAGACGATTGCGGAAATGTTGGGAGACGAGGAGATGTTTGATTGCAAAGACGGGGACGGAAGATGGTATGAGTTTGAAGATGCGATTGTTGATATACTAAAAGACCCGATAAGGTGATGATGATGAGATGGGATTTTCATGCAATAAAGGACTACGTGGCTGTGTCAGTGGAAGAGTACACCCTGCCACTATTCGGAGAAAAGGCTAAAGAGATTGAGATATACCTTAATGGGAACAAGATGACGGGTGTGGTGTCAGTTACAACAAACGTGAGTTCATTCGTGTACGTCACGATAAGACCGGATAAGAGGATGCACTACTACATTGAGTGCGACGGTTTTCTTTACGAGTTGTTTGGGACTACAACGAGAAAAGCGCTTGATGCGTTGACAAAGAGCGTAAGATGCGAGTTTAATGCACTGAAGGTCGGCGACAATATAGCGTATTCATGGGGCAAAGAATGGTACTTAGTGGCACCGTTTGAATGGGAAGAAAGGTGACGTAAATGAAACTGATCGAGAGTTATGAAAGTTGCGGGCAGGATATGCAAGTATAGAAGTGCAAATGCGGGAGGACGTATATCATTCAATCAGGATGCGATGTGCCCGACTGCGTATGCACATGTGAGTAGGAGATAACATGTTCACAGGACGAATGAGAACACACACGAGATGTGGGAAGTGTGGGAAGTATATGGTGTTGATACATCGAGGTGGAGACGACTATACGCTACAATGTGACTGTGGACAATTCGAATGTAAGTTAATCGTAATGAGGCGATATAATGAAGAAGACTGAGATTAAGATTAAGCTTGACAAAGGCGTTGACGAGGAAGAAGCATTAAGAGAGGCGGAGAAGATATTTGAGGAGATGAAAGACTACGAGACATGGGTGCTCGCGACAGCGAACGGAGATACAATAAGGATATGCGGGCGAGTAGAGTCACAGGCAACAATGGCGCTTATAATAGCAAGGCTGATGATGGAGTCCAGATTGGGACTGATAGAGATTGCAGCAGGACTCGCAACACTGGCTATTACTGACCAACCGTAGTGATGTACCATGACGAAGAGAAGCAAACCAACTCTCCTTTTAAAGACATCAGAAGACAACGAAGCATGGCTACTAGCAAGAGTTGTTGCAGACAACGTGCCAATGACATTGCGTATACGAATGAAGACACCGGTAGATATGGACTCAATAACAGAGACACTGAAAGAAGCGTTCAAGCTGGATGACATCGAGTCAATAGCACTGGTGACACCAACAACCACGGACACACAAAAATAATTCAAACGATGCCGGGGTACTACTCACCGTCCACCTCACTATGTCAGGGGTTCAAATCCCCGCCCCGGCAACTCTTTTTTTCATAGACTTGACACAGAAAAGACGCAGTAGGAAAATATTGAATATGCCGATCAAGAATTTTTATGCGTTAAAGGTCGCCCAGCCCCCCTTTATCCTTCGACCCATGCTGGGTCTGTCGGGGCTGTCGGCGTCCGTTGTTGTTGTCGCGGACGCCTTTTAACTTAGCTTAGCTTAGCTCAGGCGGTTGTAATGTGATGAGCAATGAGATGTGAAACGTGTTGCAAGCAGCCCCCCACACCTTGCCCCACCCAATTCCGCTCGCCGTCCCCCGAGCGGGCGGTTATTCGGTAATTCTCTTCTATTACCACCATCAATAAAAACCACTGGGAAATGGTTAAAGCAAGGTTAGTAGGCTTGTATGGAGCTGGCCCACTATTCAACCATAATAGCATCGAAGAGATAGATGCTATTCAAAAAGGTCAACTCACACTCAGTCACTTCATCCAGAAAAAACCATCGAGTGATGGTAAAAGAGGTGAATCATGGAATCAGTATCCAGACCGCAACACCTCAAAAAAACCATCAATTGAACCTTTAAGGAGGTTGTAAAGTATGAAGATAGGAAACGAAGATGAGATCGGATTCGTCAGGCTTAACGAGTTGCCTGATGAATTCATTGGGATAGTGGAAAACATTGAGGAAAAAGAGGACGTCCGCGTGGCAGCGGATGGTACAGTGCTGTCGAGAAGGAAGAGCCTGTTTGTTACCATACGAACAGATGTCAACGGGGAAATTCGGCGTGTTACGCAGAAGTTCACGCCGAACCAGAGGTCATACCTGAACGAGGCCCTTCTGGGCATGGGACTGACGGAATATGAGGAAGCCATAGAGAATATATACAAGTTTGTCAAGACGGTCAAGCCCTATATGGGGGAGCCACTGGCGAACGGAAACCCGACCCAACCTCGATGGTTGCCACAGCCGGCACCAAAAAGGAGGAAGGGTAAAAAAGGCCCTGCCAACTAGGCGGGGCTTTTTTTATATCTGGAGGCATAGAAATGAATGACTGCTATGACCTGATCGAACTTCCGTCAGGGACTCATATACCAGTCCCAGTCGCAAAGATGTTGGTGGGAAAAAGGGCGATTAGAAAGATCCCCGTATCACACAAAGTAAGAGATGAGCTGTTCTTCGCATGTCCAATATGCGGAGAAAGAGGTTTCTATTCAGGTTTATGCCCGGATTGCTGGCTTGACGCCGAGCATGACGAGGAGTTGGAAGAGTTCGCTAACAAATGGTACTATACGAGGATGAGCAACTACCCAATGGACGAGAGGATCTTCGTAAACATGATCAAGAGGAAGCGATTCCGGGAACTAAGATATATTAAGGGAGAGGAATAAAGATGAGAACGTTGGTGGCAATCCCATTTGACGAAGCAACGCCTGCCGAGATCAAACAATATGAAGAAGACCCGGCGGTGAAGGTTGTCGTTGACGGGGATCGCCAGATGGTTATTGTGGAGGTAGTTCGTGATAAACAGAAATGAGATAAAGTTGCGGGAAGCAGCGTACGCGCTTCTCGGAACAGATAATCCCAACGCAGAGTTGTTCGCAGCACTCAAACATGCAGGAGACGTGCTGGGTGTTCCAGTAACGCTTGGGCCTGGCAACGGGTTCAGACACGTACTGGTGAACGGCAAACACGTTGGAGGCATCACAACGTAGGTTTATTTGGAGAGAAACGCGGGACTTTCGCCTCCTATACCTCTATACCACCAATCAATTCTACCCGCGGGGGGTTAAATTCCCCCACTCTCCACGTGTCGAGCCTGGCAGGGTTCATGTGTTTCAGCAATCAGGAGAGATGGGTTGCTGATTACCGAAAGTTGTTGTTCTCTCCACAGCAATGATCGGAACAGCACATGAACGGAGGGTTCAATTCCCTCCCTCGGCTTTAATGCCGGTCCTCGGCAGGGCCTGATGGCTTTCTCAGTGGATGGGAGTAAAGCTGAGAATTACCACGACACAGTGTCTCCCGCTGCGGAATGGAACAACCATGAGGATCGAAGGGTTCAACTCCCTTCGCCGGCATCCATAAAAAACCGTTTTAGTGAGGTGATAAGTTGAGAGCTAGGATAATTGAGGAAGAGTCAGACCCTTACACTCCGAAGGAAGTCTACGTCATGGAGTGGAGAGGGGTTGAGTTTGAAGCAATCGAGTACGGCGTAAGGTATGTTGTGTATGGCCCGGGAGATAGCTGCTGGCTGGATAAAGATTGGGTGGTCCACCTTGACGGGAAACCATCTCTAAGAATCACTGAAAGAGAGTTCAACAAGCTAGTGTGGCCTGTGTCGCACAGGAGCGCCATACCACACAGAGTGAAGAGGTATCTACAGCGACGATAAAAAACCGTTTTAGTGGTGTTTATCGTGTTTGTCCATCGTATTGATCTTTTTGGGGTTGGTGGGGATGCCGTGTGCATCACCACTAACGGTGTGCTTCGCCGCAACGGCGATGGCGTTTGCGGTGCTGGGGTTGCTCGCCAGGCCCGGGATCGTTTTCCTGGGCTTGAGCGTGCTCTGGGATCGCACCTGCGTTCCCACGGTAACCATGTCGGTGTGCTTATCGAGGGCCCCACCGCGGTTGTATCGTTTCCGACCAAGGAAGATTGGCGGGATCGTTCCGACCTTGACCTTGTGCTTCGTTCCTGTCGGGAGCTTGTAGCGCTGGCAGATGAGCGGGGTTGGGGTACAGTCGCTTTGCCTGCACCTGGCTGTGGGCTTGGCGGGTTGTCGTGGGATCGCATCAAGGGTCGTGTGGGGGCGGTCCTCGACGATCGCTTCATCGTTTGTGTGAGGTGATCGTTCCTTTTTTTACCCCCAATAATGTCCTTACTCGCTTCGCTCGCAGAGGACGGATAAATTTTATGCGTTAAGCGATCGCCAGCTGCCCTTTATCCTAAAAACAAGAATTGTCTTCTTCCACCGGGTAAACTTTATGCATTAAGAGACGCGCTGCTGCCCTTTATTCTATCAACACTATGTCAGCTTAGCAAAATATGGGTATTGTTTTTTGGTCAATGCCATCCCCTTCGGCTTTTGTCGATGCGTCTTGACGAGCTAAAGCTCGATGATAAAGCAAAGAGCGCATCGACAAGCCTTCCCCCCACCCAATTCCGCTCGCCATCCCCCGAGCGGGAAGCATTGACGAACCTTCGGTTCGATAACAAACAGAACGTACAGAGATTACGCAAGGTTTTAGAGAACACAGAACCTGACGAACAGGGGGGCAAGCCCCTATTCTTGACCTTGATACACAACTTTCTTTTTTGGGAACGACTCTCCGAGTAGGAAAAGAGTAACGTTGATGGGACTTGACCTGATCGCAGAACATCGGGGCGCTCCCCACCCACCACCCTTCTAACCAACCCACCTCTGCGCCCCGATGTTCTTCTTGCTGTTCTCGCGGACACCCCCACCATTGGGATTGAGAAGAAGAGTAGAAGGGGGCGGGCGGGCAAGTAGGGTTGAGTGGGGATCAAGTAGGATATGTACACTCCAGTATATATATCGGGGTATGCGTAAAGTATATATACTCTGGGTGAGTATATATAATTGGTGAGTAGTAGCATGAAGACCAAAATAGTAAGATGTGCATGGGGTAACCCATGCGAGAGATGCGCGCACGCCCGTAAAGGGTGTGAACTGAGACCGATGAGGATCGGAGAAAATAGGCATATAGTATGCACCAACGAGCAAGGTAAGATTAGGGGTATACCTGATCTATACGAGGCAGACCCGCTATATTCTGTGATAGAGAGGTTATACCCTGAGGAGTGTTATGACCCGTTCTGAGGTGGTAGGCATGGTAAAGATGCGGTTTGATGTAGCCTGTGTAAGGGAACGCCTACGCAGGTATGGGATAGTCTACACAGTGAGAGCGTACGACTATGGCAGCCATTCAGAAGCCATAGTTAGTGGGATCGGTGAGGTAACAAGAGAGAGAATAGGGTTAGTATCCTCTATCGAGGACATTAAGCCGTATACGCCACTATCAGGGTTCGCAACCCCCGAGGAGTGGATGGAACAGATAGGAAAGTTCACAGGTAACCGCAAGAAGTGGTTATACCGTGTGAAGGTGAAGGAAGAGAAAGAGGAGAAGGAGACAGAGGAAAGGGTTATCGCGTGGGGTAACCCATGCGAGAGGTGTAAAATTGCCAGAGGATGCGACCTAAGGCCGAATATAGTCAATCCCGACAGACGAGACGCATATATTATATGTGTTGATAGGCAAGGGAGACACAAGGGAAAGCCTGATCTGTACGAATGGGAGAGACCCCCAGCAATGAAAGAGGGCTATCTGGTATATCCAACCCCATGTTTTGACCCATACGAAGACCAGCGGAACGAGAGATATGGCGAGGAACGCCTTGAATACCCCCAAACGAGGGTTAAGAGGTGGATGGATGAAGCAGAGGAGAGGTATAAGAGGATAAAGGAGATAGGGCAGACTATCGCCAAGCCAAGCAACAGCTTTGAGAAGACATGTAAAGCGTTAGCAATCGTCAAAAAGGGTAAGGTTAACATTAACGACCTGTCCGAGCCTATGGATGAGGTCGACCAGGAATTAAGACGGTATGAGTTAGCCAGATACCACAAGAATCCCAGGTTAGAGAGGTATTACAGATACCCGTTACTGGAGTATCTGCTAAGGGTAGAGCCGAAGCTATCATTTTACGAGGACACATTATTATAGTCCTCGTTTTATAAAATTTTTTCTCTCCAGTCTTGACGAGCCTTCGGCTCGATGATAAAGAGTTGTCCTTACTCGCTTCGCTCGCAGAGGACTATCAAGGAGTTGTCAGGAACGATACGACCTGCGCGCGGTTGCTCAACAGCAGAAGCGGAACAGGAATGTCCTTGCGATTGGTCTTCTTGAGCGGGTAAACCCGCAATATAACAATCGCAGAGGACGAGTTAAGTATGAGTAAGTAAACCTTACCGCCGTTGGGTAAGGTCACCCACTCTGGTAAGGTCGATTTACTCATACGTGCAGCACCAACCACACTTACCTTTCCTCCAGTTTTGTTACATGTTATTTTGACATCTGACCCCGCTCGCGTCAAAAATCTTTTCGTCATAATAATGCAACACGGCACAGTCACTGCACCAAATACCCACGCTGGCGACCCACGCGATGTCATTTTGCTGTCAGGGTTTACCCCCTTTTTCTGTCATTTTAACATGCCCCATGTGATACCCGTCCCATGATCTCAACCCCTTATCTCTCGAACATGACCCACATGACACACTCTTCAGTACTTTGATACCCCACTTTTTCACTTCTCTACTTATTCACTTACTCTTGTTCATACCGCCACTTCATGCCCTCCTTGAGGACCGGAAGACGGGGGTTGTTCAACTTCACTTTACTTTCGTCCACCCTGCACGATCTTCCCCGTTACAGTCCCGTTTGGCCGTGGAAACTTTATGAGGCTTGTTTGAAATTTCCAACAACTTTCGTGGAAACTTTATGCGGGCTTCTAAAACTTTATAAAACTTTACGACGCTTTACCGCTTGATTCAAGGCTTTCTCCGTTTTTATCTAACTGTCATGGTTTATAACGTGGTGCCTCTCCTGCCGTTTAAAACTTTATAAAACTTTACGATCCCTCTGTTTTTGGTTGCAAGCCGTCTCCATTTTTATCGGGATTTCGAAATACGCTTTCCGTCCGTTTAAAACTTTATAAAACTTTACGCGCCGTCCGTTACCACAACTTTTCTTCTGGGGCCTCTGCCTCCTCCCCCGAGCCGCTGAAGCGTCTCATCCCCCCACCCAGTTGACGAGCTGAAGCTCGATGATAAAGCGACTGAGAATTGTGTGGTGGGACACATACGCTTACCGCTTCGCAAAAGGGAGTTGCGCGGGAAAGTGTTGCGGGTTTGCGCCTGATCCGAGAGGGGCGGGGCGGGCGTGCTGATTGAGTGGAAAATCCACTCTGCCCCCTTCTTAAAGGTTTTGGTGCAGCAGAACTGAGCGGGCAAGCCCGCATATAAGCACCAAAACCATTAAGGGGGGCACCATCAGCACGCCCGCCCGCAGGTGGTCCCTCTCGGAGGCGCTTGGTGGAAAAGATTTCCTTTATTGCCCTGCGGGCGAACAATAAAGGAGGTTGATAGATATGGATAGATCTAAAGAAGTTATGAGGGTTGCTTGTCAGCGCTGCGGGCATACAGCCTTCATGAAGATGGATGTTTTCTTGGAGCACTTTCCTTTTCCATGCCCACTCTGTGGGTTTTGGTAATTTTTTTTCTTCACCGCTAATGTCCTTGCTCTCAGCATCGGTTTGCTGAACCGATGCAGGAGCAGAGGACGAATGATTTTGTGGGGAACCGGTCACGGCGGCTTATGGCGGAGAATCCGTGTCATAAAGCCCTCATCGCCTTCGATAATATGGCGGCGATTCGGACGATATGATCCGTATTCTCCTTTTGGTTGTTCTACAAAAGGGAAGCGATAGTGTCCTTACTCGCTTCGCTCGCAGAGGACGAGAGTTATTTAGCTTAACGGGATTTTTATCGCCGAGTCATTTACAATTGATTTGAGCGCCAAAAAAGGGGTGGGAGGTATAAACATACCAGCCAGAATTTTTGTTTGTCAGAGTTTGTGTCTGTTTGTGTCTGTTTGTGTCTGTTGCTCTCTGAGGTATCGAAATTTTGGGTCTCATACCCGTTCTGTTTTGGACCAGAAATCTTCAAGGTCAACGACCCACTTCTGACCAATGTATGAGTGCCTGATTCCATGCTGTTTCACGATCTTCTTCATCGTGTTCTCAGTGACACGAAGCATGTTACCGAGATCTTCGATAAGTATCTTTCCTTGCAGTGGCATTACCACGGCGATTAGCTGACCGTGCTCGTCTCGCAATTCGTTCATTTTTCACCTCCCTTTTACGAATAAAGTCTCTTAGTTCGGGCAGTACAGCGTCGATCAGCGCCCTGCCATGCCCCGACTCACGGTAAATCTCGTCATCAGACTTTCCCTGCGACATAAGCCCAAGCAAGGCAGCGGTTTCGACTGGATGAAACGTGTATGTCAGGTATCTGCCATCCTTCCCGCGTTTATCAAGCCTGACTTTTATCGTAGGGTCGTGAATGGCAGCGGGTTTATGGGTCACCGACCAGCGGATGACCCCTCCACGGACGCTGATGATATCGCCGCGTGAGGCAACAAAGTCGTGTTCAGGCATGTTTACGACCTGGTCATGCTTGGCCGGACTGGACAGGTGACGATAACGTCGGAGTCATGCTCAGATGCCTCAAGCACGCTGGAGAGGGCGGGGAGAGAGAAGATCCATGTGGTTTTGCTGACACGAATGCACTTGATTCCAAGTTCTTTCAGGACACGGCGAAGGTGTAGTTCATCACAGTTGAGCTCGCCGGCAGCTTCGGAGACAGTTGTGATTCCAAAATCTTTAAGCATACGGTAGGTGTGTTTTAATAGTACTTAAGGGTTTCTACAACGGTTTTAGGATAAACTTAAGTTAATTAACATGTTAGTTGGAAAGCAGTGCGTTGCGAAAGAGGGAGGCGATGGGTTTATATACGATGATGGTATAGGGGTTCATCGCAGTTAACGCATCTTCGTGAGTGTGTTTGTTTTTGAAGATGCGACGCCTATACCGCCTATAGTGGAACGGTTGGGTATAGGCGGTTTTGGGTGTTTTCAATCGGAGGCTAATAAGACTCGCAATTCTTCTATAACGGCGTGTGTGGCTTTTACATCTGACGCTGCTCGGTGAAGAGGGATATGGTTCACGAGATCGATACCCAGACACTCGCAACAGTAGGTAAGGTTGTATTTTAAGCCGCGTACACGGGTGTTGAGGATCTCGGTGGCGAAGGATTCGAAATCTGGGTGGTGTGTGATCTCGTCAATGCGATTGAGGCGGTGTGCTTTGAATAGCGCAGCGCTGTCAAGGTATGTGGTGTTAACGGGGAGAGGGGCGGAGTGTCGGGAAGCCTCGGCGGCAATGAACGGAATATCGAAGCGTATACCATTGTGAAAGTAGACAGACGAGTTGGAGGCGATAACGGCGTATCGAGATAGGGCAGTTTCGGGGGACACACCGTTACGGACCATGTCAGAGTCAATGCCAGTTAGTTCGGTGATGATAGGGGGAACAGAGTAATCTTCATGGGGGTAGTGGGGATTAACAACGAAACTCTCGATCCACGCGATCTCACGGTCGGTAATGTTTGCAATTGCGATCTCAAGTATGTTATCTGAGGAAGGGTTGAGGCCGCTGGTCTCGATGTCCGCGATGACGTATGAGTCGGGGAAGCAGGACGAAAGATTCATAGGAGGTTAAGAAGGTCGCTGTTGCCTGTCATGGCCGATACCTTGTAGATGAGGACGTCGATAAGCTCGCTGGTAGTGTCGAAGATGGAGGACGCCAGGTTGAATGGATTACCCTCGAACACGACTGCGTTGTTGTGGGTGTAACGGATGTTTGGCGGCTCGGAGTGAGGCGAAGTGAGGGAGAATGTGTGTTCATCGGTGTGAGTGGGGTAGTTGATGAGGATGGTTACGGAGTCGGGATGTTCGAGGGGTGAGTGATTGTCAACGGAGGGTTCTGCGGTGTCCGGCGGCTCAACGGGTGTGTTGCGGGGGGCTTCGGATAGTTGTATCATACATGTAGATACGCATTAAAGTATTTAAGTATTTAGGTGAAACTTAGGGATTTTAGGGATTTGCACGGGTCATGTGAGTCGTTGGTGTGGTGTGGGTCGGGATATTTAGAGCCACGAGAGGGGTTTTTAGGGCGGGGCGACGGTTCTTAGGGTTTGAGAACTCTCTCTCTACGATGTTTCATTTTGTTCCCATTTTTTCTACTGTTTGCATTCTCCGTTGATCAAAAAAGCCCCGATTCGGGCATATAGTACTTTCGATTTTTGACCATCATTTCTTTCTCTATATAGGAGAGTATTGAGAGAGTAAAAATAGTATAGACAGTATAGACATCAAAAAAGGGGTGACTGGGAAGCACCCCCCAGATGCCCCCTTATATAGAGAAAAAGATTGAGAGCGGTTTTCCCAAACGCCTACACTCCCGCCTATACCATTCCCATTTCAATCGTATTCAAAACAAATTCACCACCTCTCCCATCTCCATTCCCGATTCGGGCTCGTCTCGTCCCAATTCCGGAATCGACTGGATTAAGACAGAGCCCACACTCATATACACTGCATTTAAGCAAAAACCCTTATACAGGAAAACACTTTTATACTACATAGTCCATTAGTCAACTATGCCAAACATTTCAAAGACAATAAGTATAGATATGGAAACAAACGGGTTACTCGAAGAAATCGCACGCCAGTATGGTAAAAGTCAGTCATGTGTGATTCGGGAACTGATCGCCAGTGAAGCAAAAATGCTTAAGATAGAAAACAACAGGTAACACAAATAGGGTGGTACCTTGAAGTTCATGATCATTGGCGACATAACACTTAAGTCATTGCAGAAACTCTCAGACCAGATCGTTGAGATAAAGGAAGAAGAAGGAGTAGAGACCTACTTCGCGCCGGATGACATCATTTCGGAGCTGAAACTGCTTGAAAAGATGAAACAGATCCGAATACTCGATAGTTTTGATATTCCAAAGCAAAGAATAAGCTCGTTCAGCGATTTGGTTCGTTTCATCGAGAAGATAGAGAAGCTCGAAGGGAGTCGCCCAGGCGAATCTGATTACATACTCTGGTTCAAGAACAAGAAGGTAGAGCTACCTTTATCGCATCTAAGATCAAGAAAG
>Ga0180301_10000560_pt1 | contig 28651 bp, 38 predicted proteins | sample GuaBasSediGuay16_FD_121797 | JGI IMG/M metagenome (GOLD analysis project Ga0180301, IMG submission 121797) | Subseafloor sediment microbial communities from Guaymas Basin, Gulf of California, Mexico - Guay16, Core 4569-2, 12-15 cm | ecosystem: Environmental > Aquatic > Marine > Hydrothermal... | reverse complement strand
CTTTCCAGTTCGGCAAGTACCGCTTTTTTTGCAACCCCATAGACCTTGTCGTCTATATAAACAGCATCTGTACCCATCATTGTTGCTGCCTGCTTTTTTGTCGCACCGGCAACCTGTTCGCTCGTTAAGCCGGCCTCATCCGCAAGCTTTTTCAACTTTTCATAGATTACATTCGGCATTACGCATCTACCAAGCGGCCCATCAGGTCAACCGAGCAGGTGCACGCGCTTCCGGCTGCGGTCGTAACGTCAATAACAAATACCGTCCCGCCCGCGTACTCGACAATCGCCGCCGGTCGATCCAGATTAAAGACCTCGACCTTAATCGTCCCGGAAGCCAGGTCTATCGCACCGCCGGTATTGTTGGCAAGAATGCACGTCACCGTGTTGGCTGCCGTTACCTGAGCATCTAAGACAAGGTCCGAGACATCGTTGCTGAAGGAGGCTCTTGCAAAATCGCCGAGCGCAGCGCCGGTCACCGTGACCTCTTTGGCCTCTTCGCCGCCATCGGCAATCGACCCCGGGTCCCAGGTATCAGAGCCGGTCAACCGGCCCAATACGGGTCTTAATTCGGTCGCCTTGCCCGCCGCCGAAAGATTGCTCAAGGTCTTAGGCCCGCAGAAGTCGTCCTTGTCGCCGGACTGGCCTGCCTGGGCGACTGCATTTGCCGCATCTGCGCTTAAATTGCGCAGCACTAAAGAATCAACTAACAGCTTTTTTCCATCCGGTACGGTGAACAGGTTGGTCGATGCAACCGAGTTTAAGTCCACGCTGCCGACCGTAGCTATACGGGAAATTCCTTCTTCGTTAAAATCCATATCAAACCCCTTTTATTACAATTTCATTGTCTTTACAAATCATCTGATTATCCTTGCAAACCACAGCGGCGGCCACATCGGTCACCGGATCAGGTATCCTCAAAAACTCCTCGCCCCGCCTGTCGATCACAGACGTTATCACACCGCTGGAGTTGACAACAACCTCGCCTAATTTGATGTGTTCAGTCCCCGGCCAGCCGTCACCGTCTATCCCTGAGTCGATAGTATTATCCGGGTTCATCCAGATATAAGTCGTGTCATTATCGACCGGATCTATCGCCTCACCCGGCGTGTATGTCTTTGCCGTGCCTTTGTAGAGGTATTTACCGCCGCGAACGTTAAAGGTTGTTGGCGTTGCTGGATAAACGCCGAGTGTCATCGTCCACCGTGCCGCGTTGGTGGTGCCCCATACCTGCTGTTTATGTTCGGCTGTATAGTTTGGGTTGTTCTCGGTAACCAGCTCGATACCGAGACTGGCTAATTCCGCATCGATTTCCGACTCAGCCGGGTAACCCTGTGTCATTTGCGATTGAAACGCCATCAAATTCCCTTTCGAGCTTGAACCATAGTATCGGTATTGACGACTCGCAAGTTGAGCTTCCTTGCGATAACAATTAGTTGCGCCTGCGTTACCTCGCATTCTGGGTCGAGCGGCCAGGTAATAGGCAATTCAAAGCCGAGGTCCAGCGATTTATAGTCGTAAGGTTTATAGCCGGCAGCCTCCATCGCCGTCTGAATCTGCGAGTCGAGCCTCATCCTTCCGACAGTTGTCATCTCTGTTACCATTAATTCGTTATTGTCAGCAATCATTTGCCGTGACCCTATCCAAACAATGCTTATTCCAGCACCTTTCAAGTGCCGTTGCTTGCCGTTCCGTAAAATCGCCATCCCACCTGCTCAGACTCTCGACAAAACCTATCTCCCAGTCCGAGAGGCCTTCTTCGATATCCAAGAGATCGCTCAGCATGTCTCGCAACTGGTATTGGCTCGGCCTTCCGCTCATACACACACCCTCGGGTTTGGATTAAACAAAAGGCCCTGGCCTAAGCGATCTCGCAGGCAACACTTCTCCCTTCTATATGCCTGGCTTATCACCTTCTTTGCCCCGATTTGCTTGTCAACGTTGTGTTTAGCCCATACGTCGGGGTCCTTCGTCAAAAAATAGCCGTCGCTCAGAGTTGCTGCTATCCACACATCCGTATCACGCAGGTGCTTGACCAAAGCCCGCACGTGCCGCCGCTGGGATTCCCGGCACCCAGCCAGGTTCAGCCTCGCGGCTATCTCAGCCGCCGTCATCGGCCCCGCTGCACTTTCGAGCAGCGTCAAACATGCCGCCGCTTCGTCCGTTGTGATATGTGGTTTTTTATCACTCATAGTCCACCGCCTCCGGCAAATCCGGCTCGGCATAGAAGTCATCCTTGACCTCTCGCCGGGCATCGACCGAAACAAGCTCCTCATCCGTAAGTTTGCTTAAAGCCTCTTTGTCAACAGTCTCTTTGATCCTGATGCACGCCTTCTTTTTCGATGGCGTGAAAAACTCTTTAATTAGTTCGAGCGTGGTCTTTTTGGTTCGAATGGACGTGCTCTTTCGCCAGCCGACGACGCCGAAGTTCATCTGCCGGCTTTTCGCCCTTCTGAAAGAGTCCTTGTGGGCCGAGCAAAATGCCTCGAGGCTTCGCACGCAAATGTCTATCTGTTCCTGCTGCGGTGCGACCTCGACTGCAAGTTGCTTCTTGGCATCATCGATTCGGGTCTTAGCGAGAGCCTCGGCCCGGTTTATGGCAAGCTGGCTGTCCCCCAGCTTTCTGAGGATATCATCCGCCTGCTGCCAGGACTCAATTGGAATAATTGCCGGCTTAGCCGACTTGACACGTCTCTTTGCCACGTGAAACCTCCATGTCTGCTTGGATCTCCTTGAGATTTTTGAATTTTTTACCGGCCGCCCGGCCGAACATGTTTTTTAACGCCTCGATAACGCCGTGTGCCTGGGAAGGACTTAGCGCTGCAACATAACTCACTTCGTCGTCTGTCTGACTTCTGAGGAACCCTGCCAATTGCGTGTCACCCCAGCCCAAGTCCTCGGCTAATTTGCCGATGGCCCACTGCTGTGCAAAGCTGGCCGAGCCGTCGCCGTAGATCGTCTCGGCAAGTTTCTTGCGGAAGTAGTTCGCCGGCCTTCCCGGATAACGCCAGCCGAGGCTTTCGCAGATCGCTAAGACATCGGTAAGCTGGCTGTTGTTGAGCTGCTTGCAACTGGTGGCATTGTGCCCGGCCGGTGTTTTATATTGAGCCAACAGCAGCCGGTACCGACCATCGAAGCCCTTGCCCCGAAGGCCGGCGCCTCTAACTGCCATTTGAAGCAGACGTATCTGCTTTTGATTAAGCCCTGCTCTTGATTCATTCTTCATAGTTTACCGTGCTCTTATCCGCGCTATCCTTCTGAAGCCAGTTTATTTGTTGTTTATTGAGCATTTAATTACGCCGTTTTTGCAACCGCTTCTTGTTTTTCTTCATCGGCCCTGCCGATATTGACCGGCAGGTAATCCATAACCGGCAGCCCTAACTGCCGGATTGCGTTTAATATCAGGTTTGTATCGATCCTGGTGCCGGGCTTGACCTTCGATGACAATCTCAGTGCCGCTATGGCGTGGCTGCATGTCCGCAGGCGTCCTGTTTGCGGGGTCCGGGCAATCTTTCGGAGTGTCGCCACCGCATCGGCGGCGAGCTTTATCCCGCCCCTCTCATAAAGCTTGCGGATATCATCCCGGGTATAAAGCCCGTCTCTTCTGCTTACCGCCATCTCGTCGAGGTTAAGGACGAACGTCACCCTCGACTTGAACTGGTCAAGCGACTCGTTACCACGCTTGGCCATCGATTGATTCATCGTACCTAATAGGTGATTGTTGGCGCTAAGGATCAGCGGGCACTTGCAGCGAACGGTGATTATCTGGCGCAGCTGGCTCAGTTTTTTAACGGTCAGAGCCGATGCCTCATCGAGAATGACTACGCGGTCTTTTTGCCCGAGGCAGCTTATCAGCTCATTCGTTAGCTTGCCTATCCCCCTTGAGTCATCGACGCCGGCCGCCTTGCATATTTCGGCAAACATACCCTTAGAAGTCATGGTGTCATCGAGTTCGGCGTATATAACATTGGCGTGCACGGCTGCATACTCGCGAAGACAGACGCTTTTTCCGTGGCCGGCATCACCGATGATGATTCCTATCTTGCCCTCGTCGGCCGTGCTTTGTGCGTGCGTGTTCTTGATGATTACCTCAATGAATCGCGCAACGTTTGTCCGTATGTAACCTTCGCACTTTGCCATGCGGCGGCGCCGGGAATATCCATCCATGTAGTCGATTAGCTTTTTCGTCAGGGCCTCGGCATTGGCCTTGTACTTTTTGTTGAGGAACTGACTTATCGAGGCGCTGCTCACACCGACAGCCTTTGCGACCTGTCCCTGTGTCAGCTCGTAGCGATCGAGGAAGTCGGCCAGGGCGTCCGCTATTTCGTCGGCTTCTTGTTTGGTTATTTTCTTTGGCATCCTTACCACCACCAAGCGGGCCTCTCTCTCGAAGCCCTTCTGAATGTCATTGTCGCTCATCTAACAAACCTAAATCTATCACGTTCTCTCCATCACGTCTTACCTCTATCTCATCAAACCCCAGGTCGAATACAGTGTCGATGCTCTCGGCGCCTGCAGCCTTTTTAACCCTTCTTTGCCTGTCCAATCGCCTGTGTGCCCCGACTTGGCTATCTAACGGGGTTGTGACCGGTCTTAGCGTCTGCGATCCCCCGTCGCCGCCCGTGGCCCCTTGTGTGGCATCTTGCATCGCCTCCACTGCGAGCGCCGCAAGGTCGGTATGTGCTGTGCGGGCTGCGCCCGCTGCCTGTTTGATAAGTCGGCGGCTCCTCTGTTTTTTGGCCGAGGCCTCTCTCAATGCCGTCTCGCTAACGCCCGTGCCGTATCGAATCAGTTGTGCCTGCTCGGCGATAGTGAGAAGCTTGTAGGTGGTTGCATCATAGACCCAGACCTTTTCGAGGTCGTCCGGATCGTATGCCACGCGGACCTTGCGTCCCTGGTGCATTAAAAGAGCCGCATCGTATTGGCCGAACCAAAGGCCCTTGAACTTGACGCCGTTTTTGCCGACCGTCAGCTCGCCGCTCCACACACGCATCAGCAAATCCAGCACACCATCGGCAAGCATCTTTCTGCTTTGTCGAGTCGCCAGCACCTCGGCGGGGCTTTTGCCCTCCATCCCTCGCCCGGTATGTGGCCGGCAATTGTACGCCTCGATATATTCGCCCGCCAGATTTGCCAGGCCATCGAGATCGTAAGCAGCGGCTTTCGCCTTGTCGCTTTCCAGGAGTGCCTTCATGTACTCGGGTTTTCTGCCGCTGTCTTTGCCGCAATATGTGGCGAGCTGCTTGCAAAACTGTTGGTCGAACGTATCGAACCACCGCTCAATCGGCTTGGATTGCGGATGGTATGGAATAGCAAACGACACGCTTATGCCGAGCATAGCATAAATGCCGGTAACGTTCGCCTCGTCTATATAGCCCTTGTTCAATATCCGCCGCTGCTTGGTGGTACCGGTGAACATCTCGCTGTCGTAATCCCTGCCGTTGTCTATTTTCGCAGAATCCGGCGGCCCGTACCTTTCGATCGCCCGTTTCATGGCGATCATAATCGTCACCTGATTCGGCCCGGCGGAAAAATACCAGCCGACTATCGCCCGACTCCTCATGTCCTGCCAGGCCGTAATCCACGGCCGTATCCATCGGCCCCGATACATTATCCAGCAGTTCAGTTGATGATGGTCGCCAACCCACACACTGCCCGGCTCGATACTATCAGGGTCAGTCAGTATGTACGGCGCACACTTGGCATTGTAGGCCGCTTGACCCTCCCGATGCAGCACCTGCACAGGGTATGGTATCTGCTCCTCGACCAGGCGGACCATCCACCCGTAACTCGGCACACGCCAGCCGCGTGATTCCTTTTGGTTGATGAATTGTGTCATCTGCCATATCATCTTGATTGTTGGCTGCCTGGCATCAAGCCAGTTGAGCTTAAAGTAATCGAAGGCCTCAGGGCTGATTATCTCGGCTGCGCGACCGCCACGTGAATCGACCAGGCCCATCAAGCCATCGCGTCTGTAATTCGCGATCCATCGATAGAGCGAACGAACCGTCACATCGTTCGCCGCAGCGAACTGTGCTATGGCGACCTTTCGCGTGATATTCGCCTCTGCGGCGAACGTCTCAAAAGATTTTATGAGTCCCAATCTTGTCAATGCCTCATCCCGTTTTTTTGCCGGGACCAGTTCGATTTCGGCCATCCTCGTGAGCTGCTCAGGTGTTGTGATGCCGGCCAATCTCGGATCAGCCGTTACCGGTATCTGCCAACGACCGTTTTTTTTGACCGCTCCGGCCAGCTCACCCGACTGGCACAGCCGCTGAACGTGGCGCTTCGTCCAGGCACAAACCCTTGCAACTTCATCAACATCGAAATATTTAATCATGGCCACGACTCTCTTTCGTACCTTCTTGCCCAGCCGTCATTTTGCCCCCTTCAGTTCGATGTGAGTATCGAAGTCACCGCCCGGGCCAATTACAATATGCGCCGGTTTCGGCAGGTCGTTCAACAATACCCAGTCGCCCATCAATGTAGGTATATGATCTTTGAGTTGATATTTGCGGTACCTATGGATCACCCAGCGACATTCACGTTTGAATTGATCGACAATGAACCCGGCGCCACATCTGAAACACCAGGCGTAATAGATTCGCGTAGTCCTGTGGTATCTGTCAGTTGTTTGTGGATATATCTTCGGCCATTCGCACAACCTAAAACATTCCGGGCATACCACATCTTTTACAACCCCCGATTGACAGCTGATTCGCTCTCTATCAATTCTCTTTGTAAGCAGCGTCATGCCTTCGACCTCCCGCAGACGGATTCAAACTGTCCGGTTATTGCCTGAAATAGCTGCGACTGGCACACAACCATATTAGCGAACTCTTTTTTGTAGCCGGCCACCGCTTTTTTGTCGGCCTCATCGACCCTGCCATCCTCAAGAATCTTTATCGCGTACTCCTCGCAGCGTATCTGTTTTTTGCGGGCATCGATGAGTTTTGAAAGCGTGGGAGCATCCACCTTTATCGCAGCCGGCACAAGAGGAACAATGGCTACCAGCGTATCACCGGTTATCAGTTGGATGATTCGCGGGTCGGCGGTTTTTTGATATAATTGCCGCCACACAACCGATGGTATCGACAACCCGCCGGCAAGGTACTTATAGACAGTCGATACCGCCCTGCCGGTCAGCATCGCTATCTGCTTGGCCGTCACGCCGTGCTCTTCGGCAACCTGCTGCAATAAGATATTGTCGTCACTCACGTCAATTATCCCGTTTGTTTCGTTCATCTTCGGCATCCCTGCATCATCCACTCGCTCCGCGATTTTCAAATACTGCCGATATTTTTCATTTTTTAACCACCTGCCGCGACTTGCCGGCGGCACGGCGGGCGGATTTCACGGATTCCACCGATTGTTATCTTTTCCGTGGTTTCACATTTTTACCCCCACCTTTCGCAGTGCTCGTTTCAGTTCGTTCAGCTTCGGCTTCGATATCATTGCATATTTCCCCGCATCGAAACACACGCCCCGCACCCTGTTCTTCGCCCCTTTGACCAATTGTGCCGCAAGCCCGAGCACCTTGTCGGCAGCCTGTACCCGCTCATATATGTACGGCACACCCAGACAACCGAATCGCTCATCTGACTTTACATCAAAAATCTCCCCAGCGAGCCCTTCGATCGGCCCGGGCTTATCCGTCTTCCGCTGTTTTTTTGCCATTTACCAATTACCAATTACCATTTATCAAAATCGAAAGTGCAGCCGGTGGTTTGGAATAACATCCCTGCCCCCCGGCTGCCGCCATCCGTACGTGCGAGTCCTTGCGGAGTCGGTCCCGCGCAAAATAACAATTCAAAGTCTTAACACCCCACTCCTTCGCCTCGGCATGCGTGTCAAAGAGCACATCGAGCCTGTCGCCGCGTATTGCCCCGCCCCTGTCAAGCACAAGGGCCGGCATGGAGTTGTTGTAACCCGGCACTATAACAGCCGTGCCGAACGGCACCTGCTTATCGGCTGCGCACAGTCTGTCCCCCGCTTTGATTTTGTGCCCCGACGCCGTAACGCCGTCGGCGAATCGCCCGCAGCACCTGCCGCACGGACAGTACGCCGTAACCTTTGTCTTGCGGGATTCGCAATGAATTCCGGCCCGTGCCCCCGTGCGCACAGGGGCACGGACTATTTTGCAATGCGACAGCGGTTGTGTATCGAAAGCCGGCGAGGCTTTTTGTGGTGGGTGATCAAACCAAGCCCATAATTCTCTGTGTCCTCTGACTTCGGCGAGCTCAGTCGAGCCGTGGCTAAATAAAAACCGCAGGCCCGGATGCCCTCCCGTTGCGACGCAACGCGGCGAACGCGGGCCTGCGTAAGTTAAGAAGGAGAAAATTGTTACGATTATACCGGCAGCTATAAACTTCACTTTCTTATTACCTTGTGCCGTCTTTATCATTGCTGTAAAAGCCCTTTGAATGTTCTTTAACAATTGAATATACGGTCTATTCCAAGCCCTTCAATCTCTTCGGTGCCCGCCTGCTCAACCAGTCTCCTCACAACGGTCGCAGCCTCTTCGTTTGTTGCCTCTCCGATCACGTTCGCTATCCAGAGCAGTCCCGGGTGCTTTTTCTTGTTGAAGCTGATATTCTCGACCGGCTTATATGCCATTGTTCAATCCATAATCGCTACAATCCAAGCGGTATTTGGTTATATTCGCGGCGGTCGCGGGTGGTTTGCCAGCGCTTCCAACGCCAACCGCCGCAAATCCTTAACGGCCTAAAGGCCGGTTTCTTACCCGGTGTCCGGTTTCGCTGGCAACTCCACCGGACACCGTCCTTATGAAACGCAAAACGCTCGTATCGGGCCTGACGGCCCGCTGTTTTCGCCGGCACGCCGGCAGCGTGCCGGGTTTGATATATTATCTCAGCCGACCATCGGCTGAGCTGCTGACTGGGTTGTTGACTGGCCGATACCATCCTCGGCGAGAAATTGGTCTACGGTCATGCCAGATACCTTGTACCTGGCCGAATCATAATCTTTGATGAACTGATCTAATGACCGTACCAGGAAGTACCTCGCCGTGTCATGGGCGTTGCGGTGGACGATAGACGCAACCATATTGAGTTTCGTCAGGATAGGCCTGTCCACTTTTCGCTTAACCGAGAGTTGTATTTGTTCAACTTTCATAACATACAACGTATAGTGATATATCGGCAAAAGTCAAGGGAAATCTTGTATAATACTTGTTTTTTCTTGTTAAAATAGGGGGCAAACAAGGTTGATAATCTTGTAAGGCCTTGTTATTTCTGGGTTTACCGTAGTATGTGTGTGGGAAAAAATTTTATGCCGAGAGAGCAAAATCCTAACAAAGCGCCGTTCAATCACGATATTGATAAAGGAATTGCAGAACGGTTTGCAGCACAAGTCGAGGAGCGAAGGCAGATAAAGTATCGCGCCGTCGAGAGTGCTTTGCGGGTGTGGCTTGTCCTCCCGATAACACTTCAAGCCATGTTGATGTCTGACGAATGTGAGGATGTTTATGCAACTCTTTCCTATATGATCCAGCGAACCGAAACAATAAAATGGTTTGAATCTTTGAGTCAAAAGGAACGCAACACAGTATCCGCGTTGATAGCTAAAGGCCTTAAAGATTTAAGCGGATTGGATTCCCGCCTGAATATTTCCTTCGCAGTTGATTCGTTAAAACACGCAATTTCCCATTATGATAAATTGTCAAAAAAGGATAAAGAAATGCTCGGGGATTTGCTTTCTATCTATGAATCCGAGTTAGGTCCCCGCAAAAAACACAAGAAGTGAATTTTTGGGGAAGCCTCGTAAATGCAGGACAAATCAATTATTAAACCAAAAGCGCCTTCTCACATAGAAAATCCGAACAAGTCACCAGCAATTTCCTTCAAGGCCCTTGGTATATTAGGAATAATAGCGTCTGTTTGTGGTATTATCCTCTCCAGCTTCTATGAGATACACCATTATACATGGGGCGCATCAAAGGCTGAGGAGCTTGTCAACAACATTATGAACGTCGTCGAGTCGCTAAAAACCACCGTCACGGTTGCCGCCTCTTTCGTCATTCTATTCTTAAGTATTCTTCTGCTCGGCATCAGTTCGCTCATCAAAGCTATTAGCAATCGTGCACATAGCAATCAAGAGCATAAACCATGAAGACCCAATGTCCACATTGCGAGAACATTCACACCGTCCCCGGCGATTACGCTGGCGGTAAGATGAAGTGCGAGGTCTGCGGCGAGCGGTTTGTTGTTGCAAGATTCAAAAATTCAATATCCAAGAAAATTCTTCGGCCTGAGATAATAATTAGCCTGATTATAGCAGGGGCTTTAATTGCCTTAACCGCCCTTATCGCTTGCAAGCCAAAAACGTTTGCTATGATTGGCATAGCGTGTGCGTATGTAATAGTCCCGCTCCTCATAGTGCTCGTGGCATCGGCCTTTTTGCGATGGTTCCTCGGCATCCAGGATATCATCGACCTACTGAAGATTATTGCCGAAAACACCCGCTCCAAAAATAAATCATAAAATTTCAATTTTTTTTCTTGACTCCAGCCGATATACCTTTATAGTCTTTTTTTAATTCCGGCCCCGGGCCGGATCGCGGATGCCGGCAGCATCCGCTCGATGAGCTGGAAAATCACAGCCCGTCGGCTGAGTTGCTGAAACTTTGTCGCGGGCTGTTTGTATGCGCCCCGCCCTAAAATCAAAGACTGAACGGTCTGGAAAGGATTCCAATATGAGTCGAACTCGATTGGTATTGACCTTGCATTGCGATGATTATGTCGAGATTATCGCCGAAGGCAAAAGCCTCGGCGTAATCCGGCTCGCTCACAACGGCCTGTTAGATTTTGCAAGGCTCACATTCGAGTTCGCCCCGGAAATTGAAATCGTTCGCGGCGCCGCGAGGCGCAAGAACCCGCGAACAACACAAAGACCTGAAAGGAGTCTGAAATGTACAGACGCAAAATTATCATCTTGTCAATCACACTCTTAATCTCTGTGGTTCTCTGTGGCCTATTTTCTGGCTGTGACACGCTGCGATTGGCACCGAGTGAATCGCAAAGGCAGGTCGCCTTCCGCACCTACCTCAACGCCCGGGCGGTCGATGCCAACGGCGCAGATGCGCGGACGCCGGCGACAAAGCAATTGGTCGAGGGGACTGGGGCAAGCCTGCAATTTACAGGAATGCCCACCACGCCGGAGATTGCAGATTACGAATCCACGCTGCAGGCAGCCTACGCTGATGCGGCGAAACGCCCGACAACCGAAAAGGTATTCGATGCAGTTGGAGAGGGTCTTACACTTGCCGAGCAGTTAGCGATATTATTCGGCTTCGGCGGCACAACTTTGGGTGGTGTAAAGCTCGCCGAATGGTTCGCCCGTGCCCGTAAAAAATCGCAAGGCCTACAGGAGATTATCGATGCTAATAGGGACTTCCTCGCCGCAGTCGATGAGCAAGCGAGAGGTGTATTCAAAGCGGCGCAGAATAACAAACAGTCAATGGCAACAAAGAAGCTCGTTGCCGAACTTAAAATTTAAGGACTCATCATGGTACCGGCCGGCTGGCAGTTAATGATAACGGTGGTAGGCAGCGCGATTGCCGTGGTTGGCGGCATGATAGTTTTTAACTTACGAACCATTAAGAGCAGTTTATGCGAGTTCGGCAAACGGCTCAACAATCAAGACGAAAAGATCGCCGAGGTCTTCGCGGCACAGACCAAATGCCAAAGAGAATGTACGAACAGATATGTTGATAAGGTGGACTTCATTCGCAACGTCAACAAGCAGGAGCGGTCGCTCGATTCATTGGTTAAGTTGGTCAGCGAGATAAAAGGCTCGATGCGTGCCTTTGAGCAGTTGCCGAAGATGTCGGGCGAGATCGCCCGCGAGATAGTTAAGGAGCTTAAAAAATGAACGGCGCAGACCCGGTAAAAATCAAACAGGCAAGAAGGCTTATCCTTCGCAACCTCGACCTGGTATATCCATCCGGCCTGACGATGCGATCGTTGTACCAGACCGTCTGTGCCGTTGACCCGATGTACGACTTCAGCCTGTTCGGCAAGGACATTGAGTACTTAAAGGCCAAGGGCTACCTCTTTTTCGTGGACGATGCTCTCGGTGGCGCCGACAAATTCACCGACAAGGTCGGCAAGCTGACCGCCGCCGGCATCGAGGTGGCCCAGCGAATCACAACAGACGAGGCTCTGGATATATAACAGATGATGGATGGCAAAGGACAAAAGACAGGGCGGTTCAGGGTTTTGTTGAAGGTGCTCAATCCGTTTATATGGCTATGGAATTGGTTTCAATACGACGCACATTTGCATGGTTGGGCGGAGCGTGCGAGTTTGGCGAAAGAGTTTGGATACGACGAACCAGAATATGAGCCTTACGATTTTTCAAAAGATGTAAAGTATTTTTAAGACCGTACAAATCCGTGTTAATCGGTGTCTAAAATAAATGACAAAACGCCGCGCACATTCGAGTATCGACAAGCTGCCACAGGATCTGCGAGAGACCCTGACTCGTATGATTGTGGACAACGAGTGGCCGGCCGACTTTGCCGGTGAGCACGCAGAAGGTTCGCCGCGATACGAGGACCTTGTCACGTACTGTGACCAGTGGGGCTTCGGCGTCTCAAAGTCCGCCATCGGCCGCTGGGCCGTGCAGCTTCGGACGATGGCGCGGTTCCGCCAGGCGGGCCTGATCACCCGCCAGATAATGAGCGACCTTACAAATGAGAAGGCATCGCAGACACAGAAGGCCGTAGCCGAGATGATAACGGCGGTTGCTATCGAGTTTATCGGGGGCCACGACAATTTCGATGCCGACCAGATCCGCGATGTGGCAAAGGCAATGAAGGACTGCACGGCAATCGCGATAAACAGCGACAAGTATGTCCGCGAGCAATTGGCGTTGAAGGTTAAGGCTGCGTGCGAATCCACGGAAAAGAAGCTTGCCGCCGCCGGCGTTGACCGGAAAAAAATCCAGGAAATTATTGACGACCATTTAGGGGTTGTAAAATCGTAAATCAGGCCGAAAAATTGCCGGAAAGCTATTTCCTGCCATACCAGAATGATTGGATTCTGGACGAATCGCGGTATAAACTCTGGGACAAATCCCGCCGCATAGGCGCAACCTACGCCGAGAGCTACAAGGCCGTCCGCGATAGAAACCTCATCGACCACAAGCGGGACTACTGGTTCTCGAGCGCGGATGAGTCCGCAGCGTTTGAGTTCGCCCAGTACTGCCGCCGGTGGTGCGAATTGTTTGATGCCGTGATTGAGGTATTCACCGAACGGCTCGAAGATTCCATCGAAGGCAAATCTTACACTTACAACAATTACGTAATTAGATTCCCCAACGGTTCTCGTATAAACTGCATGAGCTCCAATCCCCGCAGATTTCGCTCAAAAGGCGGCGATGTTTGTCTCGATGAATTCGACTGGCATGATAGTCCTGATGAGATGTACTCGGCTGCTGAGCCGGTTACGATGTGGGGCTATAACATATCCATCATGACAACGCGCAGCGCTGAAGGTTCGCTGTTTGACCGCACAGTCATTGAGGCAAAGAAAATCCTCGCTGGCGAGCTTAGTCCCGATAAAGATTATGTGCTGCCCTGGTCTTATCATTATGTGCCGATTACAGTGGCGGTCGAGCAGGGGCTTGCCGAGAAGATTTACAAGCTCGGCAATATCGACAAAAATGCGAGGGAAAAATTTCTTCGTGAGTGCCGGGCCAGGGCGAGGGATGAGGATAAATACAACCGCGAGTATATGTGCATCCCGTCATCGGCTGCATCAACACTGATTCCTTACGACCTGTATTATGCTTGTCAGGATGGTGAGTGCTTGAAAGCCGCCGGCGACGGCCCGAAATACATGGGCTTTGACATCGCCCGTGAAAAACACAAGACGGTATTCTGGATTGATGAATTAGTCGGCGACGTTATGGTTTGTCGAGAGATTGTGCGAATGCGCAAGACCCCTTACGGCGCCCAGCAGCAAATGGCCGAGGATTTAATTAACAAACACAATATCGTCCGTGCCTGCGGCGATGCGACCGGGCTTGGCGATATGCTGGTCGAGAGCCTGCAAAAAATATTCGGCAATTATCGGGTAGAGAAGGTAAAGTTCACGGCTCCTGTAAAAGACGCCCTTGCCTCACGCCAGCTCGGCCTTATGCAGGACAGGCGTACTCGCGTGCCGGATGATATGGAGGTCCGCGAGAGTTTTCATTCGATAAAAAAAACGGTAACAACCGGTGGCAATGTACGATACGACACAACCCAATCCGACACCGAGCACGCCGATGAATTCTGGGCCTCGGCGTTATGCAAAGAGGCCGCCCACCAGCCGAACGTGAGGCCTCAAATAATATCATTAACCGAAACGGATGCTGATTTTGTTGAAATGGCTTAAAAAGTTCGCGAAACAAAAAGACTTCACCCTGCCTTTAAGCAAGCTGAACAGCTTATGGGACTTAGGTCTCGACGTCCTGGGCGCAAAAAACATCGGACGCGGGCGACCCCGCCATCCTTACAGCCAGGTCGGCTGGGTATGGCTGTGCGTCAACACAATCATCGATGTCTGTAACAGCATCCAGTTGATGCTGTCAACGGGTGACGATAAAATTATCGAGGCGGGGCCTGCTTACGACTTCCTCTTTAACAACCCCGAAATGAAGCTCACCGACCTTCTCTCGCAGACAATCGGGTTCTATGTGTTATTTCGTGAGGTATATTGGATAACCATCGAGTCGAAAGGCATTGCCCCTACCAAAATGTTGGTTGTAGGCCCGAACCAGATAACACCGGTGCCGAATAGGTACGGAGCTGTAACCGAATACCGGCTTATGACCAACCAGGGCACGGTTGTTCCTTTATTTGTTGATGACGTGCACGTGATTAAAAATTTCAACCCCGACAACCCCTATCGCGGTGCAGGTCCTATGACTGCGGGCGAGCTTGCCATCTCGACTTCTTATCAAGCCGAGCAGTTCAACGAATCGACCATTGCCAACGGGGCACGGCTTGGTGTGGTACTGACCGCCCCGGCAGGCGTGAAGCTTACCGAAGAAGAGGTCCGGCTGCTGAAGGCCCAGTTCGCCCAGGAGCACGGAGGCTCATCGAAGGCGGGCAAAACCTTTCTGGCAAGCGGCGGCCTTGACGTAAAAACCGTCTCGCAGACGATGGCGGACCTCCAAATGGTCGATCTTTCCAGGCACAACGCCAATACAATATGCTCGCTATTCGGTGTGCCCCCCGAGGTGGCGGGGCTTGCAACGGAAGCACAGTACTCGCACGGCCCGGCGACTCAACGGTTCATCCTTTACTGCATCGCCCCGATTTTGAGCATCATCGCCGACAGTATCAACTCTGGAATAATTGACAAATACAAATTCCAGGCAGGCAAAAACAAGGCCGTCCCGTTTTCTGAATCAAAAAGAACCTGTTCCCGGCAATCGCTCAGCAGCAGACTTCACTACAGGCAGCAAAAACTTAAAGCGATACAATCCCGCAAGGATGTCTTTGCGTGGTTTGACATTGACTCTCACCCGGCAATACAGGAGATGCTCAGGCTGCGTGCCGAAAAGATGATGCCCTACATAGACAAGGGCGTACCCCTTAACCAGATCATCGATGCCGGTGATCTGCCGTTCGAGCATGTCCCCTGGGGCGATGACTGGTGGATAAGTATGGGCCAGGTGCCGGCAAGTTATATCATGGAAGGCGGCATCGAGGCCGTAACAGGGCCATCGGTGCCGGAAGGCGAGGTCGAAGAAGGCGAAGGTAAATCTGCCGTCGCTAAAGATATCGTTGTTAAAAAAGACGATGAGCGACAACGGTTGCGAATATGGCGGAGGTGGACGTCTTCCTGGCTACGTATCGAGAACGAATACAAATCCGCGATGCGTGTTTTGTTTATACGGCAGCGCCGCGAGCTTACCGAGAAGCTCAAAAAGGCATACGATGAATTTGGCGGCAAGGCCGTCAAGGACACCGATCGCATAATTGCCCGTGTGGTTTTTGATTTGCAAAAAGAAAACAACAAAATAAAGGTCATCAATAAGACCTTTTTTGAAAAGGCTTCGGAGCTTGGTATTCGCCAGACATTGAGTGAGGTAGCAGGCCTTGCCGGCGATGGGCTTGATGAAGCCGTTAAGCGAACAAAGCTCAGTCCCATCCAGAGACGGGCCATCCAGACCAGCGCCCATAAAATCTCGAAAGTCAACGCCACAACCCAGACACGCGTTGCTCGGCAGCTACGCACCGGCCTTGAAGCCGGCGAAGGCCTGAATGAACTTACAAAGCGAATTACTGATGTCCTGGACGGCAACCGCAAAAGGTCTCAGCTTATCGCCCGCACCCAGACAGGTGGCGCCGTCTCGACCGGCCGTCATGCCGGTATGCAGACTGCCGGAGTCGAGTTAAAGAGCTGGCTTAGTGCCCGCGATAAAAATGTCCGCCCATCACATCGGGCAGCCGAGACAAAGTATGCCGCCGGAATCCCTCTGGGTCAATTCTTCGAGGTGGGTTCGGACCGGCTGATGTACCCCGGCGATCCATCCGGCTCGGCCGCTGAGATCGCCAACTGCCGCTGCATGGAGCTTGCGGTATCGGCGGCCGGTAAGAGCTTTGATTTGGATTTCTACGAAAAAGTAAATTTTGAGGTGTAAAATGGAATACGACACAAAAGAACTGAGATATGTACATGCCTTTGTTGCCGACACGAAGGACGCCATAGATATTGACGGTCATCGAATAAATTTTGTCGTCTCATCCGACATAGTCGATCGCGATAACGAAAAGGTTGTGCCGGATGCCGTGTTCGAGGCTATACATCGCAAAGATGAGTTCGCCAAGAATCCCATCTGCTTAGCCTGCCACCTGCACAGGCTTGGCAGCGGAGAGCCGCCGGGCATCGGTCATTGGGACATCGAGACTGCAAAACAAAAAAAACATCATGTCGAGATGGTGTTGCAATTTGATGTCGAATACGAACTCGGCAATAAATACTGGACCGTTTATAAAAACAAAACTATGCGGGCCGTCTCTATCGGATTTCGCATCCTCGATGGCCACGAAGAAGTCAAGGACGGTAAGCGAATTTACATCATAACCAAGATTGAACTTTACGAAATATCATGCGTCGCGGTCGGTGCAAATCGACAGGCTGTAAGCACTATCAAATCTATTCTCGGCTTCCAGCCGGATTCCGGCAGCCGCGACAAGGCCGAGATTCCCGGCACATTAAAAGATTACATCGATTCGCATTTTTCCGAATTGAAGGAGTTTGTTGACCTTCAATTCATGCAAATAAAAGATTTACTCGTCACCGATCCCGATGGCCTGGCGGAGTCTATGCTCGGTAGCGACTCCGAACCGGCCATCGCCGGCGATGACGGTGTGTCGGCCGAGCGATTGGAGTCTATTCAAAAATTAGCGAACGAAATATCGAAAGGTTGATATTATGGATAATGGTAAAATTACAAATAAAACGGTAGAGGTGATTGAAAAGGCTCTCGGTGATTTGAAAGATAACAAGGCGTCTAAGCAGGAAGTGCTCGATCTTATCGACGAGCGAAAGGCCAAGGACGTCGAGGCCATCGAGGCCGCAAAGAAAGAAGTCGCCGATGTCAAGTCTCAGGCCGATGAGCTAAAAACCCTCGCCGACAATCTGCAAAAGCAAGTTCGCCAGCTCAAGGCGGCCGAAGGCTACAGCCCTGATAGTAAGGGCCGCTACAACGGCATCTACAGCTCTCCCGTGGAGGCCAAGCTCGTCGGGCTGGCAATCATGGCCGCATCGATGACTGCCGGGATGGGAAGGGTTGACGTCGCCCGCAAGCGCACAGCCATACTGAAGGCCCTCGACCGTATGGGCGCGGAGGTAAACTGGCTGGATGATAACGGCAAAAAAACCGCAACAACCACGTCTCAGGCGTCCGGCTCCGCCCTTGTCACCATCGAGCAGGCCCCCGGCCTGATACTGCTCCTTGAGCAATACGGTGTGTACCGCCGCAACGCAATGCCCGTCCCGATGGGTGCCGGCCAGACTCCTACGCCGAAGATAGACCAACTCCTGACCGTCTATGTCCCCGGCGAAGGTACCGCTCCGACCCTGACCGATCCTGAGGCGAAATGCCTGATGTTGACGCCAAAGGTGATGACCGCTCTGAGTGCATATTCGCTGGAGCTTGATGAGGATTCGGCGATTCCGTTAGCCGAGCTTTACGGCCAGTTGTTCGCCCGCAGCTTTGCGTACTACGAAGACCTGTGCGGATTCCTTGGAGACGGGACCAGTACCTACTTCGGCTTCACCGGAATAGTCGGCGCACTGCGAGCAGTCGATTCGACGATTGGCAACATCAAGAGCCTGGTGGTCGGTGCCGGTAACGCCTACAGCGAGCTTACGCTTGCTAACTTTGAGGCGGTTGCGGGCACGCTGCCGACAGGCGCCGATGACGAGAACGCTAAGTGGTTCGTGCACAAGTATTTCTATTACACCGTGATGGTGCCCCTTGCAATAGCAGCAGGCGGCACACCGATGTCGGAAATACTTCTTGGAATGCAGAGACGCCAGAGGCTGTATCTTGGCTACGATGTCGAGTTCACGCAAGTGATGCCGAAGGCAGAGGCCAACAGCCAAATCTGTGCCCTGCTCGCCAACCTGCGGCTCGGCGCAATGCTCGGAACTCGCGGCGGGATGGAGTTCGCTCAATCCGACCAGCGTTACTTCGACCAGGGCCTTGTCGCGCTTCGCGGCAGGAACCGTGTAGCTATCAACGCCCACGGCGTCGGCGATACGACCGATGCCGGCCCCATTTGCGGATTGATAACCGCCGCCAGCTAATCGGCAGGCAGGGAATGCTTTTTTGTTTTTAAGAAAGTGAGGTTTGATTATGGATTTAAGAGCTATTCTAAAGTCGCTGAAGCTGGGCATTATGCTCCGCCCGCAACTCAAGGATGACGGCGATTTTGCCAATAACACATATTTCGACACGCAGGGCCTCGCGGCTGTGCTGGTCCTTTTGGTTGTTGGCGATCTGGACGCCGCAGTCGGTTCAACCGCAGAAGACGCCGCTCCCAAACTTGAGGAATGCGACACGTCGGGCGGCACCTACGCCGACATAACAGGCGCCGCCCTGTCCGCCGTGATTAGCGCAACGGACGATAATAAGCTATACGGCATATTCCTTGACCTTGCGAAGACGCACAAGCGTTACGTCAAGGTCAATGCCCCACACGCCGGCAATGGCACAACCGGAGCCAATCTGGCGATAATCGCCATTGGTTTCCCCGCAGATGTGCTACCCAGCAATGCTGCCGGTATGGGGTTGGCAGAGCTAATCTCGGCCTGACGGCCTGTTGTCGGTGATGTGTGAGAAATTACCCGCCCGTCTTCGGGCGGGCGGGTATTTATTAGAAACGTAGTGAAGAGAAAGGATTTTGTCGTGTTTGTAAAAACAATCACAACCTATCGTGGCAAGCATGGCCTGTTTGTCGCCGGTCAGTTTTACAACATCTCGAAGGCGACGCTCGCCGCAATTAAGGACGAGCTGGCGGCTCAGCAATTGCCACCCTTTAAGTACGCCAAAGCAACTTCTCAGCAAAACAGGCCGTCGAAAAAGCAGGGTAAAAGCAATGAACAAGACCCGGAAGCCGGACAGGCCGGACTGTAAGCAGGTAAATCAAAGCCCGAAAGACAAACAATTCCGACCTGAAAAATCGCCGGACAAATACAAAACGAAGGGTCTTTAATCACTTATTAAAGCGTCTGTAACGAGGCTGTAATAATGGCACAACTTGTGGCAAAAACGAGCGCTGCGATAGCTGTCGATGATTCGCTAACGACTCTTATTGATTGGATGAATATCGAGAGCCTCGCCGGCTTTACTGTTGTCGTTGAAAACGCCGGCGGCGGCTCGGCCAACGATATTGCCGATGTCCAGATCGATACATCCGACGATGGCGGTGTCACCGAGAATCTTGACCAGCACGCAGGTGTCCCCGCCGTCCCTATTACTTCCGGTGATTCAAAAATCGGAACCTTTACAGAAACCGCCAAGTTCGTCCGCATCCGCACACTATGCGCCGCCGGAGAAGATACCACTGCTAATGCCATCCTTTTGGCCGACTCTGCGACCGGCAGAATATGCACACTTGCCGATGTCAAAGAACGTCTCGGCATAACCGATACCGACCACGATCAGACGTTAAACAGAATCCTGCTCGGAATCGAATCTCTCTTTGACGGTTTTACAGGCCGCTCACTACTTTTAACGCCCATCGATGTCACCGAGTATTATACCGGCTGCGGACCGCAGTTGCAGCTTAAGCGTTACCCTGTCATATCGGTAACCTCAATAAAGCAGGCTCTTGATTATGACTTTGATTCAGCAACCGCCTTGACGGCCGACAGCGATTACCGCCTGATCAATAACGGCAAAGACGGCATCCTCTATAGTATGTATGCACCCTGGTTCTCCACCCTTGATTGCATACAGGTTATCTATCGCGGCGGCTATTGTGCCGCCGGCCTGAGCCCCGGTCCCGGCGAGACTGCAATGCCCGCCGACCTGCGAGAGGCGGCGATTGAGCAGGCGACATTTATCTTTAAGCGAAAGGACGATATCGGCCTTGCCGGTGTAGGTTTCGAAGGTGGCTCGATAAGCAAGTTCAGTGCAATAAAACTACTGCCTATGGTCGAACAAATCCTGAAAAAATACAGGAGGCCCCAGCTATGAAGGTAACACTCCAGATGGGACCTTCTTTTGCCCGGGCTGCCGATGAATTAGGTTCGATGGGCCGTTCGCTTCTCGATGCCGCATCCGAAGGCCTCGGCGAGGCCGTCAAGCTCGCGGCGAATAAGGTTTCGAGCGACTATATATCCGGCCAGTCCCTGAAGGTAAGGACAGGTTCTTTGCGAAGGGCGGTCGATGGCTGGCTCGAATCCGACTTCGAGGGTGTCGTCGGTGTGGCGGAAGGTTCCGCCGTTTCGAAGTATGCCTGGTTGTTGGGCGATGAAGAAAAGACCATCACGCCAAAGAAGGGAAAGTTTTTAACTATCCCTGTCGGCGAGAACCTAACTGGTGCCGGCGTCGCAAGATTCATCTCTCCCCGCCAGGTGCCGGACGGTTTTTTTGTCAAGACAAAAGGCCGATTACTCTTCGGTTACAAGCGAGGCAAGCGTGGCAAGTTCCGCCCGCTCTTTGTCTTAGTTAAGAGCGTCTTCGTCCAGGGCTCAGGTGCCTTGGCAGATGGTGTCCTCGACAGCCTCGATGGTATGGCAGGCGCGATAGAAGATTCTATCGCAAGAAAAATAGGAACAAATTAATACTGTGTCTTTGTGGCTAAGGAATAAAAATGGCAAACGATGGTGGCATGATAGCGAAGCTCGAACAATGGATGGCCGACACCCTGAAAGCCCTATATGTTTTTAAGACGGCCGAGGTGTGGAAGCACCAGGTAGGCGCTACAAAAGCCGGCATGGAAGCCTTTGCTCGCTACTCGCCGTTCGCCTTTGTCGGTTATTTCGGCACCGATACCGCCCGCGAGGGCGACAAGGACCTTCGCCAGATTCTTGAGTTTCGTGTCCTCATCGGTATCACGTCTAAATCTGACGGCGTCGCCCGGTTTGGCAGCTCGAGGAAGCTCGGCACGAGCAAAATCCGCGACCTCGTTATTGCTGCCTTCGACAAAGTCCACCCAGGCGGCGAACTGACTTGTGATGAACTTTATTACACCGGCGACATCGAGGCCCTTGATGCGCCGAAGATGCACGCAATCGAAATGAAGTTTGAAACCAGCTTTATGACTGTTTAGGAGTTTTGTTATGGCAACTGTAAATAAAAGAGTAATGGCACCCCAGGCATCCGTCATCAACGGTGTTGATGTCGGCGGCACGATGACTGCGGTTATCTCCGAAGGTTACGAAAACATCCTGCGTTCCGCGCCGGACGGTCTGCAACTGCCGACCGTGGACCGTGAGGTCCAGTTCTGTCGCGGCACAATCGTCTCGCAGGACTGGGTCGAGGCGATAAACCTATTGACCGGCACGGTCGACACGTATGTGTTTTACGAACGAATCAGCGGCGTCGCCGCCGCAACCGGCTACGTTAAGCACACAATCACCAACCCGGTCATCCACCGCATCAGTATCCGGCTAACCAAGGGCGGTTTCGCGCAGGTCGAGTTCGGATTCGAATGCAAGGCCGCCGATGAGACAAAGACTTTCGCCGATATGCACACCATGCTCGATGGGCAGGCGGCGCCGAGCGATATCTCATCCGCTCGCGGCGGCTATCGGGTAAGCACTACGGCACATGGAGCGGTCTCTGTTTATCACGTTACCGATTTTACATTCTCGCTCCAATTACCGCTGGCCCGTGCCTGTAACGATGCCGATGTCGCCTACACGGCGGTCGATGCCATCTTAAATGGTTTGACGGCATCAGGCTCAATTGGCTTTCAGGATTCAGAGATAGCCACCGCTAAGCTCAAATGCCAGCAGTTGCTTTTGGCATCCGCCGCCGACTTAGTTTTAACGGTTGTGCAGTCGCGGGGAGCGACGAGCAAGGTCATCACAATCGCCAACGTGGTCTTTTTAAGCGCCGGTGAAAATTCCGATGTGGGTGCCCAGTACACCGGTTATAGTGCCCAGTTCGACATAGCCAATGACCCGGATACACCTCTGACGCTCGAAGGTACGAACAAGATAATCACAATCGAAGACGCCGCCTGATCGCTAAACGCTAAAAGCTGGATTTATTATGGCCAAAGACGTAAACATACACGTAAAGACGCCCGGCGCCGAGGAGAGCAAGCAAAAGCTCGAAAAGGTCGGCGCCGCCGCAAAAGGTGTCGGCGAAAAAACCGCCGAAGGGCAAAGGCGGGGTGCCGATGCCACCGAAAAGACAACGCAGAAGTTGTCTCGCATGGGCGGCGTGTTTAGCGGTCTTAAAAATCAAATTGTCGGTTTCATCGGGGCGTGGGCGGGCCTACAGGGCATCCAAAAGGCACTTGCGGCTATAATTGAAAAGCTCGAGCGTATCGCACAACTGCAAAAAGAGTTTTACGAAAGCTCCCTGTCTTATGCTGAGATAGGCCAGGCCCTCGAATTACAGACCGGCACGATCGGTAAGCAGGCCGAATGGGCCAGAAAAGCTATTGGCATCCAAAAAGCAGGTGCTTTGCCTTCGGTCGGCGCCGCCGGCCAGATGATGATCGCCGCCGACATTGCTTTTGCCGCCCAGGGCGGAATCAAGAACCCGGCCATCATGCAACTGCTCATGGATATTTCGCCTATGTTCGGCGCTGCTGGCCTGGGTGCAGCAGAGGTAGGCAAGTTTTTCAAGTTCGCTGGCGTCGCCGGAACGGCAGCGACAGGGGAAGCGTACAAAGGATTTTTTAGTAAACTTTACGCTGGCTACACCGCAAGCACGTCTACTGACTTCGGCCAGTACCTAACCGGTCTGCAAAAGGGCGGCACAGCCTATTTGACATCAGGCGAAGGCGCCACACTCGGTGCGGCTATTAGCGGGTATGTCGGCTCCCTGGCTGTGGCATCGAACGAGTTGTTAGCCGCAACAATGCTCGAACAGGCATCAAGGGTTGCATCCGGCGTTTATCCGAAGCCAATCGCAGCAATGGAGAAGGCGTTAGGCTTAAAGTGGCAGGGCCTCTCAACGGATGAGCGAATGCAGGCAACTATCGATTATATTTCAAGCCTGCCGGAATCTCAGAGAACGCAGATACTCGCTGCCCAGGGCTTCCCCGGAGAACTAACAACAGCCTTGGGGAAGTTCGCGTCCCCAAAAGCAATCGCCAGCAGACTCGCCGCCGCCGAAAAGGTTGGGGCGGCCGGTCCCGAGCAGATTAGACCTATCACGGAAGCCTACCTGGGGTACGACCTCGCAAAGCAGCGACAAATGGAGGCCGCTAAGGCGGAAGTTGAGCTTGAAATAGGTCCACGTTTCGGCGGTGCACAAAGAAGAATTGCAAGGATGCGCAAGCAACACGAAGCCCTTGTCTCTCGCGGTGCTGACCGCTGGGTCAGGGATCGACTCGAACCCTATGTTATGGCCCTTGAGGAAATTCGGTCTGAATTGCAGCAGATACCCGCCGACGACTTAACTGAGGCGGAGCGGGAAAGGCGAGCCCGTGTCATTAACGCCATTAGCGGTGATATTGCAGGGATGACTACTTGGCCTATTGAGGAGTTGTATCGCGGCGGCTTACCTGCGATAAAGGTGCAAGCTGCCGAGCAAGCCCTCTCTGATCTTCGGGGGCAACGAGGGGGCGCTTCCGTGACCCACTATTACGACAATAGCATAAATTACAATCCTGTTGTTGGTGAGAGTCGTGTTGGCGCCAGGTCGGAACCGGGCGAACTTTAATAACGGTTTTTGTGTATGGCTACAGCTTTAACGGCAATTTTTGGCAGCGAGATTAAGGTGGCCTTCCAGCCCAGGGCGGCCCAACGCCAGTACGTCGGCTTTCCCGGCACGCACGGACTCGCCGCCCTGCACATGGGCTCGCGAGGCTGGGGCCTTGTCGTAACCGGCCGGCTCCGCGCTAACGTCGGTGGAGATTATGCCGCCGGCCGGTCCGCTTTGGTCACCGCCATCCAAGCGATCGAGCAATATCAATGGCTCGGCGCCGCCGACTACTCCTTCGCCGGAACCACTTACTACAACGTTGTTTTTGAGAACATAAGGATTCTCTCCGGCACCGGCGGCAAGCAGTTTCACTTTACAGGCACCGGCGATGTCGTTTGTGATTTTGTAGCTACCTTGCGAGGCCTGATATGACGTTGGCTGACTCAGATGCGAAAAGCATAACGCGCACCGCCCGGCAGCTTGTCGCTGAATACAAGCCCGCCACCGGTTCACCGCCGTCATATCCCGCTAACTGGCGGCCCGTATGGGCGGCCAATATCGACCGCATCGAGATAGCCCACGGCGCAAAACCATCGACCGCCGTTCTGTGGTGGCCGCTTTTAAGATGGCACGAAAATATTGTAAGCTGGGCCGACATGGTCCGCATCAGGACAAACGAGCCGAACGCCGCTGAAAGGACCTGCGTCTTTTCCGGGTTCGTCACGAGCTACCTGTCCGATTTTTCCGGCGGCACAGACCGCTCCGGGGCACACGAGCGGTGTGCGGTCGTCTGTCGAGATTATCGATGGCTACTGTCTGTAACCACCCCGGTCTTTGGCCAGGCGATTCGCGGCCCGGACGACTATAGCAGTTTCGGCACCCCCGACCAGCAGCCGATAGACCATTCGTTTCGTTGGCTGAGTGGCCGCCGAGCCATCTTTAACGCCGACGGCAAGCCGAACCGCGACCCTGTCGAATTGAAAGTCTTGGACAAAACCGGGGGTTTAATGTGTTACACGCCGATATTCGCCGGCCCCGAATCAGCCGTCCCCTGGACCGCACGCCAGATGGTTCGTTACATCCTATCACCGGATGCCAACGAAGCCTATGACTACCTGCCGATACGCGACCCAAGCACGTTGAGCGGCCTATCGCACGCAGACTGGGATCGCGTCTTGAATCACATCGTTGTCGATGGCCTTAACGCCCTCGATGCCCTTGAACTTATCTGTAAGCACCTCGGTTGGAGTTTCCGTGAAGATTACGACTCCGAAGGCAATGCTAATTTTGTATTTTATAAGCTCGCAGCGGCATCGTCATATGTGCGATCATCTTCATCGCCGACCGTCCTTCACGCGCTTCACGCCCCGTACGTCGCCGAGCCTATCGATGTGCCGATATCAGAGGGCAAAAAGATGCTCTGGTCGATGACCTTGGCTGAGGATATCGCCGCCGTTATTAATAAACCCTGGGGCCTCGGTGCCCCGCACCGTTTTGAGTTCACCGCCGAGCTTGTCCCCGCCTGGTCCGACTCCGACCTGGTGCCCGATACATCCGAAAATAACGCCAACCTGTACAAGACCGATGCCGACCTGCAGGCCGAGACCAATCCCAACCAGTACAGCTTTTATAAATACTATCACTCGCGAGGCTCGAATTTTAAGCGGGACGTCGGCAGAAAATGGACCCTCAACGAATCCGGCGCCTACAGCGCAGCAGTTTATGATCGAGGTATGCCCTTCGATTTTGCCACGGTCATCTCCGCCCGGTATATTACCGATGCCGATGGTAAGCGTCTCTACGCACCGGTTGCTCGGCGGTTGCTGCCTTCTTTAACGGTCGATAAAGACGACTTAAACACCATTGGAATCATCGTTGAATTCAGCTTCGACGGCGGCTTCAACTGGCAGCAGATACCCGCTGCTATCAGCAACTTAAAAGACGAGGCGGGCATCCGCATTAATCAGCCGAACCTCGCCGAGATGGTTGACCAATCCGAAGGAACCATCTCCGGCGGCCCTCTTGACGGTGTCCAGCTCAATTTTTGGACATCGCTATGTAATGACAAGCTGCTTGGCTTGTCATATAAAGAGGGTGATTGGTGGACCCGTGTCCGCGTCACCTGCTCTATCCAGATGGACGAACGCCTGTATGCCGTAGCCACACCGGCCGGTTATTCCGGCTCGCCTTTTCACCACTCAAAGGTGTACGACTTTTCCGGTAAGTACCATCTCGACCAGCGCACCGCGTCGAGTGATTTTTACGGCTCTGCCCTGCCTGCACGGGAGGCGGACGACACGGTTTGGTTTGGCAATCACCTTCAGGCTATAAGAGAGGCCAACGAAGACATGTCGATCAGCGGCCAGTTCACCCTTGAGCGTCTCTGGCTTGGTGATGGTTCCGGCGAGCCGGAATTTGCCTGCGGCGACTGCATCGAGGAGATTACTGGACGAGATTACCCGCTCCGCTCCCAGATGGGCGGAACTGCTATTTATCCCGAGATCATAAAAATCATATATCTGCCCGACAAGCAGAAGATGAAGCTGATTACCAGGGATTTGAGATTTGCGGAGGTGGCTATTCTATGAAGGCCCGCGTTACAATACTATTTGTTGTGCCCATTGGTTACTTGCCCGGCGATTACGCAAAGCTTCACGCCAACGATGGCGAAGGCAACGTCGACTGGAAAAATCCCGCCTCGCGTGCCAAGCTCGATCTGGTTCCGCGAGGTGCCGGTATTTACGGCTTCGGCCGGGCCCCCTTCGGCCGTCATCGATTCGGCAAGGCCCACAGTATGCGTTGTGCCGGCTTCGGCCATCTTCCTTTTGGTAAAAATCCCTTTGGCCACGGCACCGCCGTTGTTTCTACCAGACACACGGTCCCGGAGTGCGGGTACTGGAAATTCGCCCTCGCCTGCTACGACTCAGCCGGCAATCTCCACGAAGGTACTCCCGAAGAGGTCTCGCTAAGCATCCACGTCCCGCCGCCGGCCCCGACCGGCCTGAAAAAGAATAATTATAACAAAACAACCGACGTCCTCACCTTGGACGTTGCATAGCTCTGTGAAAAGTAAATAGCTTTTTGGAATAGCCGACGCGGGCGGCCAACCACCTGATTAACCGCCTGCCCAGCAGCGGCCACTGCTGAACATTTTTTCACGTCGGCATTATCGATAATTTTTTGTTAACTCCAACCACCTGAGATTGGATGGTCAGGATGGCCAGTTTCTTTCCATGGATGGGCGGTAAGGCTAATATGGCCGCTCGCCTCTGTAAATTGCTCCCCGATCACACCTGCTACGTAGAGGTGTTCGCCGGGGCCGCCAACCTACTCTTCGTCAAGAACAAATCCAAGGTTGAGGTAATAAACGACATCAACTCAGAGTTGATAAATCTCTTTCGCGTGGTCCGCTACCACCCCAGAGAGTTTGTTAGAGAGCTTCGCCTTGTCACCCACAGCCGCGCCGAGTTCAACGCCTGCAAGGCCCAGCCCGGCCTGACCGACATCCAGAAGGCCGCCCGCTCCTGGTTCATTATGAAGACCGCCTTCGGCGGCAAGGGCGGCACCTCCTGCAGCAACTTCGGCTACGGTGCAACCGGTAAATCTCGCCTCCGCCGCACCGCCTTCTCGGCCATCCGCCGCTGCCACAGAAGGCTCGATGCCGTGTACGTCGAGAACCTCGATTACGCCGATTGCATAAAACGCTACGACCGACCGTTCACCCTGTTTTATTGCGATCCGCCTTACCTCGACACCGTCGGCTATAAATCGCCGTTCACCCTGGACGATCACGCCCGCCTCGCCGATACCTTGCGGCTCATCAAAGGCAAGTTCCTTTTAAGCATCAACGACAGCCCCGAAATTCGCAGACTGTACAAAGGCCTGCCCAGAAAAAGGATAAACGTCAAGTACTCGGTAGCCCGCGTCGTTGAAGCGAAAGCTAAAAATCGTCACGAACTCTTAATTACCAACTACCCGCTACCCAAGCGGTGGTAAATATCGTCCCCAGACGCGGCCGGGTCCCGTGCCTGTGGTTAATAAAAATACCCCGGACTAAGCGACCGGACCTTTGAAAAACTACTCAAAACCGGGCGGTGGTTTTATGCGCTCACCGAGCCGGGCCTCAATCCTGCCCAAAAAATATGTCGTTTGGCATGTCGCATGTCGCACGTGTTATGTCGTTATCAAACACGATTTACAACCTCTCGATTTTGAGCTACAGCCCCTTAGAGCGTCTCTTAAACAGCCCTCCGTGTTTTTAAAATCCCGTGAAATCTGTGCCATCTTCGCGCG
>Ga0180301_10000559_pt1 | contig 28654 bp, 30 predicted proteins | sample GuaBasSediGuay16_FD_121797 | JGI IMG/M metagenome (GOLD analysis project Ga0180301, IMG submission 121797) | Subseafloor sediment microbial communities from Guaymas Basin, Gulf of California, Mexico - Guay16, Core 4569-2, 12-15 cm | ecosystem: Environmental > Aquatic > Marine > Hydrothermal... | reverse complement strand
TTTAAATCAAGAGGGTGGATTTTTCCTTCTTGGTAAAGTTTTTCAAGTTCTTGGCAGCTTTGCATCTCCAGAGGACCTCCAAACTTTTCTGGTCTTGGGATTTCAATTGAATCAAATTTCTCAAAGATAATATATTTCATATACTCCATCACCGGATTGTCTTGAATTTGTTTTTCCGGGCAGTAAGCCTTCTGGATTTTCCTTTCTATCTCCTCTCTTGAATCCGTCATGAATATCGCGGAATCAGGAATCGACTTGGACATTTTCATTTCTATGGTTCTTTCCAATCCAGTGGCTTGTGTTTGAGGCTGTCTTAAACCCATAATCATGTGGTGTGAAACTATAACAGGTTTCCAGAACCCGAGTTTTGGACCAATCTCTCTTGCAAGCATATTCACTTTTCTTTGGTCTGTTCCCAACTGACAAACGTCAACCTGTAAATGGAAAATGTCGGCAGCCTGCATGCAGGGATAAATAATCTGGGAAGCCTGCAAAACTTCGGAGTCCTTTCTTCCCATTATCTGACCGCATCTTATAATTCTGCGAACCGTAGAGGAACGGGCGATTTGCATAACCTTTTTCCAATACTCGTCATCCTGTGTGTAATCGCTTACCCAGAGAAATTCCACTTTGTTCAGGTCCATTCCAGTAACCTTCCATACCTCAAGCAAATACTCTCCGACTTTTCGGATTTTCTCCAGATCTCCGTCCATCTTGTTGTTTGCCCATGCGTGCCAGTCAGCAATAAGCATTTTAAAACGAAAGCCTGCTTTTATCATTTTATTGATGTTTATTGCTCTTAGAATGCCCTGAGCTATGTGAATCTTTCCGGAAGGCTCAAAACCATCATAAGCAACGGGTTTGGGTTTTGTTTTCAGCAGTTCTTTAAGCTCTGGTTCTGTTACGATTTCTTCACCAACTTCCCTGATAAGCTGGAGTTTTTTTTCAAGGTCCATGTTTAAATTTGGAATCAGGGTTTTAAAAATTCAGGGTTTTTCTCCAAAAAAGTTTTCACTTTTTCAAAAGCCTTTCTTCTCATGGACATTTTGTTTTTCTCTTCACCAAGCTCAGAAAATGGTTTTTCATACCCTAAGGGAACAAATACAGGGTCCCAGCCAAAGCCGTTGGATTTGCCTGGTTTCTCTGCAATTTCTCCCTGAATTTCCCCGGTAAATGTTTTCATTTCCTTTCCGTTAAACAGGCAAACGCATGTTTTTGCAAAGGCTTTCCTGTTTTTGGAAACAAGTTTGCAAATGCCCTGTTTTTCTATATATTTTAAAACCCATTTCACCAAAGCTCCCGGAAACCCGTTCCATTCCTGAATGTATAAACCAGTATCTTCAACCATTACTGGTTTTTTAACCAAATCATAGGCTTTTTTCACTTTATCCCTTGCAACAATTTCAACATCTATGGACTGAATCTCAGGGATATTCAAATTCACTCTTTTGAGTTTCATTCCCAAAATGGATTCAATTTCTTTGGTTTTGTTTTCATTGGAAGAAACAAAAATTAAGGGCATATTGAAATAGTTTTTTACGGATTTAAAAATTCTTATTAATCAGATAAAGTAATTATAAGCTGATGTTCCTTTGTAGACTCTTCTCATAAATTCCTTATCAGTTAAAACACATTCTTGGAAAATATCTACTTCAAAAAACCCATTTCTTCTGAAAGCACCGCACCTAAATCAAAAGAACCAAAAAATATATCGTCCGGGGTGATTTTTTATCCAAAATATCACCTTGTGGTTTTCTTAAAAATTAGAAATTTTAAGAGAAATCATTAAAAGGTTTATATTTATTTACCTAGGTTATATTTAAATATAACTTTAGTCAATAATTAATTATGGTTATACCTTTAAAGAATTTATTAAAAGGAAGACTTCTCAGAATAGCTGAACTTCAGGACAGAGTAATTTTATTTCTTGTCAGACACTGTGATATAATTTTCCATGGCGGAACAGCTATATGGAGGGTTTATGGAGGAAAAAGGTTTTCTTTTGATTTAGATATATACTGCAGCAGTCCGGAAAAAATCAGTGTTCTTCTTGAGGATGAGTTTAATGCAATAAAAAAGAGAATAACCTCTGGAAATGTTTTATATATGAAGATAGAAGAAAATAGAACTGTTATAGAGATAGAAGCAAGTCCTGAATTCAGAAAAACCAAGGCCCATGAATCTGAGTTTTATTTAGTTGATGGGAGCAGTGTTTTGGTTAAAGTCCTCACCCCAGAAGAGCTTATTAAGGAAAAAATTCTCGCTTTTAAAGAAAGGGAAAAAGCCAGAGATTTGTATGATATTTATCATTTGCTTCCTTTATGTGATGTTCAAAAGGTCGAACCCGTTATCCGTGGGTTTAAACCTAAAAGACCCAAGGATTGGAACGGACTCAAGGAAATCATTCTTCTTGGTGCAACCCCAAGCTACGAGTCTGTTATATTGAGGATTGAGAAATATGCCAAAAGTTAAGTACAGGGATTTTTTACAGAAACTCAAAAAAACAGATGTGTTCAGTTTTGGAATCTTGGAATCAAAAATGGGAAGGAACTATGCTAAAATTTTCATACATAACCTCAGAAAAAAAGGCGAGATTGAGGAGCTTGTTAAAGGATGGTATACGTTTAAGAAGTCACCTTATCTTGTCCTTATTCCTTTGCAAAAAGCATATATTGGTCTTGGAACAGCTGCTTTTCTTTTGGGCGCATGGAACCAAGTTCCAAACATAGATATTTTAACTCCTTTGGCTTCACTTAAGGTTAAGTCGGGCGAAAAAACAATATGGAAAAGAAAAGTTATAATAAGGAGAATTTCTGAAAAAATGTATTTTGGATACGAGCTGATTAAAGAGGATGAACAATGGATAAAAGTTTCTAACCCAGAAAAAACACTCATAGATTTAATCTATTTTAAATATCCTTTTCTGAATGAAATAAGTTCAAACCTTACAGATATGATAAATTCAAAAAAACTAAACAAATACCTTGAGATTCTAAAGAAAAGGAAAGTTAAAGGATGGAAAAGGATTTCAGAAACTGTGAAGAATTTAAAACCCTTTTAAATCACAAACAAAAAATTTATCCATGGATATTGGTTTGCCAAAGCCGTTGGATGAACTGGGAAGAATCGAGGGAGGGGCAATAACGAATTTTTACGGAGCAGCGGGAACAGGGAAAACCAACCTCTGCTTATTGGCGTGTTTGGAATGCGTAAGAAAAGGCGGAAAACCTGTTTTTATAGACACTGAAGGTGGTTTTTCGCTGGAAAGGGTCAAACAGCTTGTTCCAAATTACAAGGAAACCTTGGATAAGATAACCCTTTTGGAACCGAAAAGTTTTGAGGAACAGGGAAAAATCATAAGAAGCCTTCAAGAGAAGGAGTTCGACATGATTGTTTTGGATTCAGCTGTTGCCTTGTACAGATTGGAATATGCTGACCCTATGAAAGAAGCCATAGAACCAAACAGAGAATTATCAAAACAATTGTCTGTGCTTTCTAATACAGCGAGAGAAAAAAAGATGCCAGTGATTATAACCTCGCATGTTTTTAGGAGCTGGGAAACGCAAAAAAACGAAATTGTTGGTGGTGATTCTGTAAGATACTGGTCAAAGGTTATTGTTTTTCTTGAAAGAACAGGAAGAACTTCGGAAAGAAAAGCCACTATAATTAAACACAGATGGGTTCCAGAAGGAAAGAGTGTGAAGTTTGTTATTGTTCAGGAAGGGATAAAACCAGCATCTGGTTTTAAGCTTTTCTAATCCTTTTCATGGGTGTCTCTTACCATTTTAATGGCCTGAACAGGACAGACCTGAGCGCAAACACCGCAACCCTTGCAAACATCGTAATCCACTTCTGGCTTTTTTTTCCAGTTAATCGCTGCTTCAGGGCAAAACAACCAACATTGTTTGCACGAAATGCATTTTTCAAAATCCCACACTGGTTTGAAAACGCGCCAGGAACCTGTTTTTCGGCGAACAGAGTTTCCAAGTTCACGTATGTGCGGAACCCCTTTTATTCTTTCATACCTGAGCTTGGATTCTGAAATCATTTTTTCATTTTTTTATAAAGTTTGTGATTCTTATAAGGATCTATAATGAAGTTTCCTCTCAAAATGTTTCTTCCCACTATTACTGGAAAGCTCATATGCGAGCGGTCTTGAATGTTAACTTCTGTATCAAATATCCTGTTAAGAATCTGGATTTTTGCTTTTACAACAGGTCTTCTTGTTTCGCTTTTAAGAGAAGGGTTCTTTATTCTGGTTGTTTTTATTATTGGCCCGAGCCTTGCCTTGGCAGCAAGTCTTGTATCCACAGACGTGCTTCTTGCGCCGCTGTCAAAAAGAGCATAAGTTTCAATTTCTTTTTGACCTATTATCTTTATTTTCTCAACCAGACCCACAATCTCTTTTTTATTCATAATATAAACTTATAATTAAGGGTATAAATAATGAAACTGCTGAAAAAAGACATAATGGAGGAAAGGGACTATCAGAGAAATATTTTTTTAGCTGCTTCTCAAAAAAACACCCTTTGCGTTCTTCCGACGGGACTGGGAAAAACAAACATAGCAATAATGCTTGCTGCATACAGGCTTGAAAAGTTTCCTGAATCAAAAATTCTTGTGAGCGCGCCGACAAGGCCTCTTGTGAACCAGCATTATAGGAGCTTTCTCAGAGCGCTGGAGATAGATGAAAATAAAATGTGCGTTTTAACCGGTGTTATACCTTCAAAGAAAAGAGGGGAAATGTACAAGGAGAAAAAAATTATATTTGCAACGCCACAGGTAATAGAAAATGATATAAAATCTGGAATTCTTTCCCTCAGGCAATTCTCTCTTCTGGTTATAGATGAAGCGCACCATTCAATCGGTGGGTACGCGTATCCTTACATAGCGAAGCACTATCTTAAAACAGCTGAAAACCCAAGAATTCTTGGGTTAACAGCATCTCCTGGAGGAGAGGCAGAAAAAATAAAGGAAATATGCAAAAATCTTGGAATAGATGCTGTTGAAATAAGAACAGAGCAGGACAAGGATGTAGAACCGTGGGTGAAGACAAAGAAAATAGAGTTTACAGAGGTGGAGCTTCCTGAAAGTTTTCTTAAAATAAAAAAACTCATTGAGGATGCTTACAAGGAAAGGATAGAAAAACTAAAAAAAATGGGTTTGATCAGGAAAACACGAATTTCAAAAAAAGAGCTTCTTTCGCTTCAGATAAATCTTCAGAAAGCCATAAAAGAAGGATATAAAAAAGCCTTTGCAGGCAGTTCAATGGTTGCGCAGGCAATAAAGCTTGAGCATGCTTTGACTCTTTTAGAAACACAAACTATAGGTGTTTTGGAAAAATACTGGAAAAAGTTAAGAGATGACAAAAGCAATGCTGCAAAAAGTGTTATAAAAGATGCCAAGGTTTCAAACGCAATGTGGTTAACAAGAGGATTATATGAAAAGGGATCGAAGCATCCCAAAATAAGCAAGCTTTGTTCCATTGTTCATCAACAATTCCAGAACAAACCGGATTCAAAGATTATCATATTTGCAAACTTTAGAGACACGGTAAAAGAAATTGTTTTGTCTTTAAAGAGCGTTGATAATGCAAAGCCTGTAGAGTTTCTCGGTCAAAAAGAAGGGATTACACAAAAAGAACAAATCAAAAGACTGGAAGAGTTTAAGGAAGGGAAATACAATGTTCTTGTTTGCACTTCTGTTGGAGAGGAGGGTTTGGATATTCCTGAAATGGATCTGGCTGTTTTTTATGAGGCTGTTCCGTCTGAGATAAGAGCTATCCAGAGGAGGGGGAGGGTTGGAAGGCAGAAAGCGGGAAGGATAGTTTTTCTTATAACAAAAAGAACAAGGGATAAAGCATATTTATGGAGTGCGTATCAGAAAGAAAAGAAAATGAGAAAAGTTCTTTACGGCATGAAAGAAGGTTGCAAAAAGAATAAAGATTTTAGTACTTAATAGAGATAAAAAAATAGTTAAATATATATATTATAGAGGCGAAATCTTTATAAAGGGATAGGTTCAAAATATAATATTCAAAAATTTTAATCCTTACTAAAAAGGAGTAAAAATTGAGGTATTTGATATGGAAAAGGTTAAGAAAAAACATGTATGCCCTGAATGCGGGTCAACAAACATTATTTATGACTATGAAAGAGGAGAATCTGTTTGTGCAAAATGTGGTGCTGTTATAGAACACTCAATGATTGATTTTAGTCAGGAATGGAGAGCTTTTGATGATGACCAGAAGTCAAGAAGGGTTAGAACAGGTGCAGCTTTAACACCAACAAAACATGACCAGGGTATAACAACAGAAATAGGAAAAGGCAGAGGAGAGCTTTTCAAAGTTGCATCAAAAAAAAGAGCACAGTATTATAGATTAACAAAGTGGCATAAAAGGTTAATAAAATCAAAGGACAGAAATCTTTCTTTCGCTTTCTCAGAGCTTCAGAGAGCTGTGTCTCAGCTGCATTTGTCAAGAGCTGTTCATGAGAGGGTGGCTAAACTTTATCAGCACGCTGTTAATAAAGGACTGGTAAGGGGAAGGTCTACAGAATCAATTATTGCAGCTTTGCTTTATACTGTATGCAGAGAGGAAGGAGCGCCAAGAACTTTGGATGAGATTTCCAAAGCGTCTGGAATTAACAGAAGGGATATAGGAAAAACATACAGATACATAGCAAGAAAACTTGGAATAAGAATTCTGCCTGCAAAAGCTCAAGATTATGTTCCAAGGTTTGGCTCATTACTGAACCTTTCTGAAAAGGTTCAGGTAAGGGCTGTTGAGATATTGGACGAAGCAGCAAAATACGATGTTACATCCGGCAAAGGTCCTATAGGCGTGGCAGCAGCTGCTCTGTATATTGCTGCTGTTTTGGAAGGGGAAAGAAAAACACAAAGAGACGTTGCTGATGCTATAGGCGTCACAGAGGTTACAATTAGAAACAGATACAAAGAAATGGTAGAGGCTCTTGGAATAAAGGAAGAGGTTGAAGAAAAAGTAAAGGAAGAGGAAGAGAGGATATAAGGGTTATAAGCTCTTTTTTGAAAAGAGCTTGGAAGCGGAACCTTAGAATCTCAACCCTTCGGGTTGAGCAGCTGGGTTTTCCTTTTTGCTCCAGCTTTTTCTTGAATGAACCTTTAGAAAAGGTTCAATCCAAACGAGCCTTTAGAAAAGGCTCGAGCCAAAGGGGAAGTGGCAACTCCTTTGGGTCAAACCTTTCTTGAAAAGGTTTGGTTAACGCTTTCTTTTCAAATGGAAGCGGTTAGCTCCTTTCTGCTCAAGCTCTTTTTTGAAAAGAGCTTGGTTAACGCTTTCTTTTTTAAAAAGAAAGGGTTAATAAATAAAATATAATTCTGGTGTGAGAATGTCAGTGAAATCCATTTTCAGAGCATACGACGTAAGGGGTCTTTATGGTAAAGAACTGACTGAAGAAATAATGGAAAAAATAGGAAACGCGTTCGCAAGGTTTTTGAAACAGGCCACTGTTGTTCTTGGAATGGACGGAAGAAACTCAAGTAATCCCTTAAAAGATGCGTTTTCAAGAGGTTTTCTGGCTGCTGGAAAGAATATTCTTTTTGTTGGTCTTGTTCCTTTGGGGGTTGGGATGCTTTATGCATGGAAAAGAAATCTTCCCTACGCTTATATAACAGCATCGCACCTTCCAAAAGAATACAATGGTGTTAAGTTTTTCTATGGAAACGGTATTGGTTTTCTAGAAGGGGATAACTATAAAATAAGAGATTTGGTTTTTGACGGAGTGTTTGTTGAAAAGGAAGGTGGAAGCTTGAAGGAATTGAACAGGGAAGAGATTTTAAAGGAATACAAAGAATTTCTTCTTTCAAAAACAAAACCCGAGAGGAGAATAAAAATTGCAATTGATTGCGGAAACGGAGCAGCAGGTGTCATAGCAGAAGAGCTTTTCAAGTCAGGCGGCTTTGAAACTCAAATGATTTTTGATAAAGTTGACGGTAATTTTCCAAACAGATCGCCTGAACCGCAGGAAGACCCTTTAACAGTGTTAAAGAATTTATCAAAAAAATGCGATATGGGAATTGCGTATGACGGCGACGGGGACAGGATGGTTATTATAGACGATAACGGTGAAACTGTTACACCAGAGCAGGTGGCATATTTTCTTTTGGAAGAGCTTCTCAAAAAAGAGCACGGGCCTATTATAGCGAATGTGGAGACAACAAGAACATTGGACTATGTTGCTGAAAAATTCAAAAGACAGGTTTACAGGGTTGCTGTTGGCCATACATTTCTTATGGAAGCTGTGGAAAGATACAGAGCATGTTTTGGCGTAGAATCAAGCGGTCATTTTGTTGTCCCTTCTCTTATTCCTTTTGATGATTCTCTTGCTATTTCATACTTTGCGGCGTGTGTTTTGAGCAAAAGAAACCAAAAGCTTTCAGACATTGTTAAAAAAATCCCAAAACTTCCTTTCATAAGGATAAATTTTGACTGTGATGATGAGAAAAAATTTATTGTTATAGAAAGGCTTAAAGAAAAATTTACAATAGAACATAAAAGGATAAATGCAATAGATGGTGTGAGGATAGATCTGGAAAACGGGTGGGTGTTAATAAGGGCGTCCAACACGTCGCCAAAAATAAGGCTGACCATTGAGGCTGATACAGAAGAAGATTTAGGGAAATTAAGGAATGAATATGAAACCATTGTGAAAGAGGAGATAAGGAGGGAAATATGAAAATATCTGTTAGCGAGTTTCCGAGAAAAGTGAAAGCTGCAAGAGACAATGAAACATATTCTGTTTATGACTTGGTTTTTTTGGACCACTTAAATGTTTCTTTAACTGTTTTACATCCCGGGAAATCAACCAAAGGACATAAACACCCTGGAGATGAAGAAGAAGTTTATTTTTTTGTTCAGGGCGAGGGGGAAATGCAACTAGACGAGGAAAAGTTTTCTGTAAAACAAGGCGATGTTGTTTTAATTGAGAAAAAAAAGTTCCACAGGGTTTTCAATACTGCAAAGAAAGAATTAATATTTTTATGCGTGTTTGAAAAGTATAAAGGAAGAGGAAAATAAATATATATTTTTAAAACTTATTAGATGTGGTATGGAGTTAAAGATTATTGAAAAAAAACAGGAAAAATTGAAGGTTGAAGTAAAAGGCGAATCGCACACATTCTTAAATCTGCTGAGAGAAAGTGCATGGGAATCAGGGGCAGAGCAGGCGTCATATATAATTGAGCACCCTTATCTTTCGCAGCCGCATATTATAGTAATGGCAAAAAATCCCAAGAAAGTGCTGACAAGCGCTGCGCAGAAAATAATAAATGATGCAAAAGAACTTGAAAAGGAAACAACAAGAGTTCTTAAAATATGAAAATTATAAAAAAGAACTGGTGGATAATTCCTTTAATTTTTATAGTGATTACAGGTTTCTGGATAAGGTGCCTGCCTGCAAGGTTTGGTGAACTTCAGGCTCTTGATCCGTTTTATTTTTTAAGAATGGGCGAATATGTTTTGTCTCATAACTTTCAGCTTCCTCAAAGGGACATGCTAAGATATTCCCCTTACGGTGTTGATCCCTGGCTGGTAGAATATCCATTGCCTGTTTATTTTCCAGCTGTTTGCTATGCTCTTCTAACAGGCTTGGGATTGAAAATGCATTACCTGCATTTCGCCATTCTCTGGCCTGCAGTAATGGGAACGCTTGCTGTCCTGTTTGGTTTTTTTGTTGGAAGAGAATTGTTTAAAAGCGATTTTGCAGGTCTTTTCACTTCATTCTTCCTTGCTGTCACGCCTGCGTTTATAACAAGAACGTCTGCAGGGTTCTTTGAGAAAGAGCCTCTCTCTGCTCCTTTTATTATGCTGACAATTTATTTCTTTTTGAAAGCGTACAATTCTGAAGGAAAAAAAATATGGATATATAGCTCAATCGCTGGTTTTTGTTTTGCTGCGGCCGGGCTTACATGGGGCGGTGTGAATTTTATTTATTTGATGTTTGGTTTTTTTGTTTTTCTTTTGTTTGTATTTAACACGGTTTTGGTGGTTCTGGACTATCTGGTTTCAAAAACGGACAAATATATCAATGAGATGGAGGGTTTTGTTGGAGAAAAAATGCTTAAAGCGTTCGGTCCGATGGTGATTATAAGCGCTGTAATACAGAATTTGCATCCCAGAGGCATGCCGCTTACATCGCTTCCTATTGTTTTCTGCTGGAGCCTGACCGCAGTAATGGCAGTGAGATACTTAATTATAAAATTTAAGCTTCTTGAAGAAGAAAAAATAAAGTATTTTTTCCCCGCTGTGTTTCTGGTTGGGTTTGCGTTTACTGTAGCAGGCTATATGTTTTCTGATTATATCTATAGTCTGGTGAATAGCGCCGTTGCTATTTTGACTTTAGGCAAAAGCATAGTTGGAACAACTGTTGCTGAGAATGCTCCTGGAAACTGGAACACGGTGTTAGGCGTTCTTGGCAGTGGTTTTTCTCACAGCTTTCTTTCATTTTTGTCACCCATTACGCCTTATTTTGCATTATGGGTGTTTGTTTTGTTTGGCGGTTTCTTTTTGGTGTATGAGTTTTTGAAAACAAGAAACTGGCTTCTTATATTTCCGTTGGTTTTTATGGGAGCAGCTGTATATTCTGTGTTTTACGTGGTTAGAATGGTGTTTATTCTTGGACCCGCTGCTGCTTTAATTGGTGGGTTCTTTGCAGCATTGATTATAGAAAAAGGACTAAAACTGGCTAAGGGAAAAGATAAAAAAGGTAATTATATAACAATACTTTTGGTTGTTTTTGTTTTTCTTATGGTTATTGTTAAAATATCTAATGGATACTCATACGCCTCTGGAATAGGTCCTTCCATCTGTTTTTCACCACCCTGTATCACCATAGATGATTCTGGTGTTTATCATTACAATATGAAACAACCGTGGTATCAGGCGTTGAGGTTTTTGGCAGAAAACACAAGCAAGGATTCTGTTGTTTTGTCCTGGTGGGATTTTGGTTACTGGTATCAGGAGAGGGGCGAGAGAACAAGCGTGGCAGACGGCGGTAACATAGGAAGGGTTGGAGGAATAGATTACGGTAAAACGGATTTTGAGATTGCGAAATGGTACACTTCTGACCCGAAGAACTGGACTGATTTTATTCCATGGCTGAAATTCCATAAAGTTACTCACATTCTCATGGACTACACGCTTCCAGGTAAATACGGAGCCATATCAAAGATTGCTTCAGAAGGAGAGAAAATCACAGCCTTTAACAGATTCGATTTCAAAACAACACACCAGCAGGAAAACAAAACCATTTATGAGTTTGCGAACGGCCCTTATGTTATATGGGTTCCTTTTTACAGCAACGGCGCACTTGCAGGGACTCCCGTATTTTTGGTTTCGCAGAGCGGAAAGTTTTATTCAAAAAGCTATATAAACGATATCTGCACAACTTCCGGTATTATACGCATCAGCGATAAAGAACCATCTCTTCCGGGATGTGTTTCTCTTTCAGACCTTGGGCTTTACTATGTTCCAAAAGAAGCCGAGCACACAATATTTAATACGCTTATGTTTATGGACGGGTACGGTTTGCCTGTGGAAAAAATCTTTGACAATAAACTGATAAAAATTTACAAGGTTAATTATCCTGAGAACGAGACTGTTTCTTAAAAATTTATTCGGATTTGTATTTATAGGCTGCAAAGAAGAGAAGTAGTATGAAAATAACTATTATCCAAGAGAAGATGTTTGTTATGGATTCCTGAGGAAGCGAAAAATAGTTTTCTATAATCTCTTGTCCGTTGGTTGCGAAGAAAAGAATGACAAGACCTGTAATTATCATTATGAGTGTGTAGTCTTTTTCTTTGGGTTTTCCGGCAAACTTTACAATAAAACTGAGAAAGAAAAATCCTATAAAAAATATCACTGCAAAAGGAAGCGCTTGGTTAAGAAATTCAACAAGCATCGGAGAGCTTATGGCAAAAAAACCTATTATAACAGCTATTAGAGTATTCGCTCTCTTACCAAAAACGCCGCTCACCTCCAATGCCCCATAAACCACTGAAAAAACGAAAAAAAATGGTAACAGCGCGTTCCATAAAATTTCCATTTTACGACCTCATGTTTTCTAAAAATTTTAACAGCTTTTCTGTTTGGCTTTTTAATTTTCTTAACTGAGCGCCATAAATCTGGCCTTCTGGTGTAAGTTCATATTTTTTTATTATTTCACTAACAGTTGCGCATATGTTTCTTATCTCAGCAATATCCTCTGCCGGTCTGTCTGATTTCCCAGATTTTATATTGTCAGCAAGCTTTTGCGCTGCATTAACAAAACTCACGGCTCCTTCTATCTCGTCTTTCACTCCCTTAAATTTTTGATATTTTTTCTTTATACCACTTAAAGAAGGAAATGTGCCTGTCATCGGAAATGAACCCTCTTTTGCTCTGTTTCCGAAATGACCGCCTATGAAATACCAAGCACCGAACAAAACAATTATTACCACTATCCAGAATTCTGCCAAAGGCAGGGCTGCGGCATACCAACCATTAATTATTATGTATATATATACTGCAATGCCTATGAGGATTCTTAAACCGCCCGCCTTTGTTCCAAGACTGCCTTTAAGAACAGACTTGCTGAGAATGTAAACAAAAAGTATTATAAAAAGCGTTGGGAAGAAAAGGAAATAAATCAGCTGAACAAAAACACCTTGACTTGCATGGGAGTGGATAAAACTTGTGCAGGAAGAATAGCTTTCTGAAGTAGGGCACAAAATGTTTGCAAGAACTTCCAAAACCTCTTCCATACTTTAATTATATCAGGGAATGTTTATATTTTAATCAGGAACGGCTTTAAATGGTAAGTTCATGGAATGGAATTATTAGACGCGCTTTTCAGAAAAGCTAAGAATAAAAATTTAAACCCTTTTGTTACAATATTTTTATGGTTACTATAAAGGATTTTGAAAAGCTTGAAATTAAAATAGGAGAAATTCTTTCGGTTGAGGAAGTTCCAGACTCTGATAAACTCTATGTTTTACAAGTCGATGTTGGCGGAAAGCAGATCCAGTTAGTGGCAGGGTTAAAAAACTATTATCAGCAATCTGAGCTTGTTGGAAAGAAAATAGTGGTTTTAAGCAATTTGGAACCAGCAGTAATAAGAGGCGTTGCTTCAGAAGGAATGCTTCTGGCTGCAATAGACGAAAACACAGTTTCCTTGTTAACTCCTGACAAAGAAGTTTCTGTTGGTTCAAAAGTAGCATAAGCATGGAAAAAGTTATTATATTTGCTGATAAAAGAGAGAATTCATCACAGGTTGTAAGGCATCTTAAGGAACTTGCAGAAGTTAAAGAGAAAAAACTTGAGCTTGCGGATTACATACTTTCAGACAGGGTTGCTGTTGAAAGAAAAACAATCCGCGATTTTCTGCAGTCCATTATAGACCAGAGACTTTTCAAACAAGCAGATTCTTTAGTCTCTGCGTATGAAAGACCTGTTTTGATTTTGGAAGGAAATCCTGAACTGCTTTTTCTTGAAAGGAACATGCATTCCAATACAATTCGCGGCGTTTTCTCTTCTCTGGCTCTTGATTACTCTCTTCCTACGCTCTGGACGCAAAACTCAAAAGAAACAGCCCTCCAGATTTACTGGTTAGCAAAAAGAGAGCAGATAGAAAATAAAAGGGAAATTCAAATAAGGGCAAAGCAAAAAACCCTTACAGAATCCGGACTCCAAGAATACATAGTTGCTGGTCTTCCCAGTGTTTCAAATGTCCTGAGCCAGAGGCTTTTGAAAAAATTCAAAACCGTCCGAAAAATCTTCACGGCAAAACCGGAAAAACTTATGAAAGTTGATGGAGTGGGAAGAAAAAAAGCAGAAAGAATATGGGAAATTCTAAACAAGAGGTATGAGGATTAAGCTATATGATATCCGTTTTTACCGTTTTGTTTAACTTTATAAAGCGCTTCATCAGCCCATCTAAAAACATCCTTGTATTGTTCTTCAAAAACTGCGATACCTATACTTACACTTACGTTTCTTATATCATTAAGAAGATTCCTTTCTGTGTCAGACGGTTCATACCCTTTCATTCTCCATAATCTTTCGAGGGCCTTTACAGACTTTTCTGCTTGGCTTTTTATACCGTTTACTATTCTCTTAGCAATATAAGGAACATCTTCCGGATTTACATCAACAAGCAAAACAGCGAATTCGTCACCGCCCCATCTGTAGCTTCTCCCTTCATACACCCTGTCCTGACCCCTGGAAACTCTTGTATTTTTTTCCAGAGCACCGGCAAGCCTCCTCAAAATATGGTCTCCTGTGCTGTGACCATAGTTATCATTCATTCCCTTAAAATTATCAACATCCACAACCAAAAATGCATGTGTTTTTTCTTTGTCTATAGAGGTTCGTTCCTTTTTTTTAAATTCTTTCAAATCATATTCCAAAGCCTGTCGGTTTCTCAGTCCTGTTAAAGGGTCTGTGTAAGCTGTTTTTTCAAGCATTTGAGCATACCGGGTAAGCTTGAGTGTATATTCTTTAAGTTCCTCTGTTGAGAGTTCACTTAATTCTTTTTCTCCAAGCATTTTAAAGCTTTCCATATTTTAACTTAATAGTAGTGAAAATGTGTTTATAAATTAACGGTTCAAACAGGCTTTTAAAAAACCCCTAAATATGGGGCTTGGTCTCAATGGTTTTGATGTGAATTCGGCATGAAACTGAGTGGCAAAGAAGAATTTTTTATCAGGAAGTTCCAATATCTGCATAATTCTTTTCTGAGGAGCAAAACCTGAGAAGACCAAGCCATTGGATTCCAGAACATCAATGTGGTTTGGATTCACGTTCCATCGGTGTCTGAACCTCTCTCTAACAGATTCCTTTCCATACAATTTATAAGCCAATGAACCCTTTTTTATTCTCACTTCGTATCCGCCAAGCCTCATTGTTCCTCCAAGACCTTGGATTTCTTCCTGTTCGGGCAAAATGCAAATAACAGGTTCTTTTGTTTCAGGTTCAAGCTCTGTTGAGTTGGCCTTTTTTAAACCGCACACATTTCTTGCAAATTCAATCACAGCAAGCTGAAATCCAAAACATAAACCAAGGAAAGGAAGATCATTTTCTCTCGCGTATTTTATGCACTCAATCTTTCCCTCAACGCCCCTTGCACCAAACCCTCCCGGAACTATTATACCATCCAAATCCTTTAATGCCTCTCCTGTTTTGTTTCTATCAATCCTGCTTGATTCTATCCATTCCAGCTGAACTCTGGCGTCAAGGTATGGAGCAGTATGCTCCAAAGCCTTTAATATGCTTATATAAGAGTCTTTAACCTGCGTGTATTTCCCTACAAGACCAATCTTTATGGTTTTCTTTGCTTTTCTCATTTTTTCCAGCAATTTTATCCATTCCCTAAACTCTGGTCTCATTCCATTGGTTTTTTTTATTCCCAAAATATTCAGAATTTCATTATCGACTTTTTGTTTTCTCAAAAACTCGGGCATAGCATAGATGTCCATATCATAACAATTCACAACTCTTGATACTGGAATATTTGCCGAAATGCTTATTTTTTCTTTTATTTTTTCCGGAATTTTGCTCTCACTCCTGCACATAACTATATCAGGCTGAATTCCAACCTCCATAAGCTTTCTTAATCCCAGCTGGGCAGCTTTGCTTTTGTGTTCGTCAAGAGAATGTGGTTTAAGGATATAAGTCACGTTAATGAAACAAACGTTTTGTCTTCCTTCCTCATACGCCAGTTCCCTCATTGCTTCCAAGAAGTATGAATTCTCTATATCCCCCACTGTTCCGCCAACCTCAACCAAAACCACGTCAGCCTTGCTTTCAACAGCCAGATTCCTCAGAAAACCTTTAATTTCGCCTGTAACATGAGGGATAAACTGAACATCCCTTCCCAAGTATTTGCCTGCTCTTTCCTTGTCAATAATAATTTTGAATATCTTTCCTGCTGTGAGATAGTTGTTTTTTGTCAGATTCGCATTTATCATTCTCTCATATGTCCCCAGATCCAAATCACATTCTGTTCCGTCGTCCAGAACAAAAACCTCGCCGTGTCTGTAAGGATTGAGAGTACCTGCGTCCACATTCAGATAGCCATCGAATTTGAGAGGAGCAACCTTTAAACCATGGTAAAGTTTTAATACATTTCCTATAGAAGATGAGAAAGTTCCTTTACCCACGCCTGAAATAACACTTCCTGTTATTACAACATATTTTGTTTTTCCAGGAACATATCCTTTAGGGATAACAGAATAGAATTCGGAAGAATCTCTTTTTTTCGCCAAACCACCCAGTTCGTTTTCTTTTGGCATAGTATATTTTATACATTAGGAAATAAAAGTTTATTTCACATCAAATTTAATACCGTAAAACCATTGCTTTTCCCCAAGAACGAAAACCTCGTCCCAGAATCTTTTCATTACTGTTCCCCACTTCACCTTTACCTCTGGGATTTTTTCTCCCAGAGCAAGTTTCAAAGCTAAATATGGTAGATTCGCTCCTGCACCAATGCATGCAATGGTTGTTCCTGCAAACCTTGGCTGAACTTCAATAAGTTTTGGATATCCGTCCGAGGAGTAGCGGAACTGCATGTTTATGCAGTAATCAAAACCCAGTTTCTCAGTAATTGTTTCTGCATATTCAATAATCTCTTTGTTTTTTTCGAGCTTTGCAACAGTTGAAATTCCCTCTTTTGTCACAACCCTTTCTCTTGGTATTGTTACCAAAGATTTCCCTTTCCGTGCCAGAAGGTCAACTGTATATTCTTTCCCTTCCAAATATTCCATGACCAACAAATCAGGAAACTTTCCCTGAGTCTCAGCCTGTTTTAAAATTTCCAAGGCTTCGCTGAAGTTTATAAAAGCGCTTGACGGTTTGTATTTGAAAAGCAAATCCACCTTATCAGCGTCAGGCCTCATAATCCGAAACCCACGCATTCCGTAACTGAACACGGGCTTGAAACACACCGGCTTTTCCGGATAGCCCAATGAATTCGCGGCTTCCTTAAACTCTTTGACATTTTTAACCCTTTTGTATTCCGGAACAAAACCATAAGGTTTGAAAAAATCATATAACTTTCCTTTATCCTGAGCAAGCTCTATGGCTTTCCAATCAGACAAAACAACTTCTACTCCGTATCTCCTGAAATCAGGTTTTGCCTTTGCCAAAGGGAGCAGCTCGGGGTCAACACCCGAAACCAAAAGCCTTGGCTTCTCCTTGTCGCATATTTCAAGCATTTTTTCAAGAAAATTGTCCACGTTTCCCGGAGGAATTACATATCCCTTGTCAGCAAGATGAAAGCCATACGCATCGGGGTTCATATCGGCTGTTATCACTTTGATTTTTCTTCCTTCTTCCTTTGCACCAACTCTGAAGCCTTTAAGAATTCCATTGAACCCAGGCGAACCTGCGCCAGTAAAAAATATCCTCAATTCATTCATAAAAATTGCTTGTTTTTCGTTTTTAAATTTGTTTGTTTTTCAAATTCCCTTAGCAAAGAATCAACCCCGCTTACCAGAACATCTTCTGCGTTCTCTGCTAATGGAAATGGACCAAACAACTTGAAGGCATGTGAATAATATCCTTTTCTATAACTTTCCCTGTCGGGTATATACCCAATGTTTCCATTCGCATAATTAACAGTAATAACATCTGAATGCTTGTCTTTTATTTTCCTTCCAATACCAGAGAAAACCTCTGCAGGAATTCCCACAAGCTTTTTCTCACCGATTCCAAAAACCTGCACCCACAAATCAATGTAATAATCCTTCCCCGCTCTTTTAACATATTCTTCTCTCGCTTTTTCTTTCCATTTCTCATAAAACTCTACTTTGTCTCTTAACGGGTCTTTTGGAAGATTTTCAGGTTCTTTCACAATTAAAGGAAGCTCTATTTTGCCTGACAAAGACTTGATTTCCGGGGAAAGCTCTTCTTTTTTATTAAGCAGCTCCAAAACCCTTTCACCCATAATCCTTCCATATTCTGGTAAGGTTTTCCAATCGCTTTCATAAACAAAACCCCCGTCTTCGGTTTTTCTAACAAGAACCTTCCTCTTCTTTTTTCTGTAAAAATTCAAAACAGGGTCAACGTCACCAGCATCGCCTTGCATGTACAAAACATAACCGAAAAGTTTTGAATGCAAAAAATCAGCCACAGCACCCGGAAAATCCCTTGTTATTTCTGTCCTCCCCATCACACCGTTCCTTTCTATCAATACAGGGTGGCAACCAAAATTCAAAATAAGATCTTTTACATAACCTTCTCCAAAATAAAACACACTAAGCGTGTCGTCAAAATCAGTGCTTGGTTCCTCGTCCCGGGGATTTGTTTTTTCTCTGTTGTATCCAAATCCCTCAAGCCTGCCTGAAGAAAAATAAGCTTCAATTTTTTTCCTTGGGTTTTTCCATGCCCTTGTCAGGGATTCAGAAACCCTTTCCTCGGTCCATTCAAGATACTCTTTATTAACATCTCCGCAACCAGGCAGAGGAAAAACAGCAGGAGCAGAGTGCGTATGTGTGCATGTAATCATTATATTTTCTTCAGGAATTCGTGTTTCTTTTGAAACCTTTTTTCTTATCCTTTTCACAGACTCGCTTTCCAGCGAAAGCAAATCACACGAAGCCAGACCAACCGCATTTTTACCGTCATCTATAACAAAAGATGTTACATAGACAGGATCATGAACATCTTGAGGATGCCTCTTTCCCCTGTAACCGGAAAGCTCATGCTCCCAGAATTTAAGCGGTGTTATATTGTCTTGCGCTCCGGATATGTAAAACGGCATAAAATTAATACACACAAAATAATTTAAATTTTATAAATTCTTTCCTTTAATTTTATGCTATGATGAGAAGAATCCTTTTTCTTGGTGCTCATCCGGATGATATGGAAACAGGTTCATCCGGTTTGCTTATGAAAATGCTTGGAAAAGCGAAATGTTTTCATATAGTTTTTGCAAGCGGCGCTGAGCAACCGGGAAACGAAACCATTTTCGAAGAGTTTGAAAATGCAATGAAGGTTTTAGAAATGCCTTCAGGAAGTTTTGAAATGAAGGACTTACCGAATACAAAATTTCCCGAAAATGAAGCAAAGATAAGAGAGATACTTGAAGTGGCAAGAGACAAATGGAAACCGGACACAATAGTCACGCATTACATTCCAAACACGCACCAAGACCATGAAACCCTCACCAAAAATGTTCTCAGGGTTTTCAAAACCCAAACCATTCTCATGTATGAGGATTTTAAAAGCACACCGGGTTTTCTTCCAAATCTTCTGGTTCCTCTAACAAAGGAGGAGGTTGAGAAAAAGGTAAAAGTCCTTGAATGCTATAAATCACAGTTCAGAAGATATTACCACGATATGGATTACGTAAGGGCGATAGCAAAAATGCGGGGCAAAAGAGTAAACCTGGATTATGCAGAAGCCTTTTGTGTTTATCAGCTTATTCTGGATTCATATGGTTAAGGTTGCTGTCATTGGAACAGGGAACATGGGACGCCATCATGCAAGGGTTTATTCAGAGCTTGAGGAATCTGAACTTGTTGCAGTGACTGATATAAACAAAAGAAAAGGAAAACAGATAGCAAAAAAATTCAAATGCAAATTCTATTCAGATTACAAAACAATGCTTAAAAACGAATCTGTAGATGCTGTTTCTGTTGCAGTTCCAACATTTTTGCATAAAGAAGTTTCTCTGGGATGCATAGAAGAAGGAAAGCACGTGCTTGTTGAAAAACCAATAGCAAAAACCTTGGAAGATGCAAAAACAATAATAAACTATGCAAAAAAGAAAAAAATCAAACTCGCTGTTGGTCATACAGAGAGGTTTAATCCGGCTGTTCAGAAGTTAAAGGAACTATTTCAAAAAAACAGGCTTGGAAAGATTATAACCATCTCTGCAAAAAGAGTTGGTTTGTTGCCGCCGCAAATAAGAGACGCCAATGTTATAATTGACATAGCAGTCCATGATATAGATGTTTTTAATTATTTGCTTGAAAAAAAACCAACCAAAATCTATGCAACAGCAGGAAAAGCGCTTATTGCGAAAAGAGAGGATTATGCAGACATTTTAATGAAATATGACGGAACAAATGCCTTTATACAAGTAAACTGGGTAACGCCTGTTAAAATCAGAACACTTTCTGTTACAGGCATAAAAGGCTACGCTGAGCTGAATTACATGACTCAGGACCTTTTTTTGTTCAAAAGCGACTGGTCATATATAAAGGAAAAAACCTTTACAGACATAAAAAAACTCGGCACTCCAAAGAAAAAAAGAATAAAAATCCAAAAAGAAGAGCCGTTAAAAAGGGAACTGAGAAGCTTTTTAAACTGGATAAAAACAGGGAAAAAACACCCCTGCACAGGCAAAGAAGGCCTTCTTGCTCTTGAAACAGCTTATAAGGTTATAGAATCCTATAAAAAATCAGAGCCTGTTATTTAACTATTTTCAGAATTTCTTTCAAATCTGTAACCACAAAATCCGGGTTCTGAAAATCACATTCTGAATACTTTGTTTTCACTGCTATAAATTTAATACCAACGGCCTTTGCAGCTATCTCATCGTAAATTCTGTCTCCAACCATCCATGCCTCCTCTTTTTTTGCTTTTAGTTTTTTCATCATTTTTAGAATCCCGTCTTCAGCTGGTTTTATGTTCATGCCGTCTTTTATTTTATCCCTTGAAAACACCATGTCTACCATGTCCTTTGCACCTATCTTTTCCAGAACACTGTAAATACATTTTTCTCCGTTGTTTGAAAAAATTCCGACCTTAAAGCCCATTTCCTTCAATTTCTGAAGAACTTCTTTCGCGTTTGGAAAAACCACACACTTATCAGTGCCTTCCTTTTCAAATTCATCAATTATATCAAACACCTCGTCTATAACACTTTTCCCAAGTTTTTTTTCAAGCTGTAAAACAGCTCTGTTCACACTTGGTATCAAAGGCCTGAACTCCGAGTTTATACCATGTTTTCTGAAATAGTCCTTTAAGCTTTCCCTCATTCCATTATAATCAATATTCAAATAAACAAGCGTTCCGTCAAAATCAAAAATTATAAGCTTCATATCTTTTCGCTTCTCCATTCTCCTTCCTTCCTGAGAACCGGACCGGAATCCATATGCCTTATCCAGTAAAGCCCTTCTGGTACGCAGTTGAATTTTTTCACATCAGGAATTTCTTCTCCATAAGCAAGTTTAACATACAAATAAGGCATATTAATTCCAGCGTATGTAAAGAAATAGCTTGTAGTAAAAAACCTGCCAACATTAATTTCTGTAGGGCATGGTATTCCTTCGGGGTTTTTTTTCAAATCCACACAAAAAATGCCTGTTGCTTTCGGGTCTATTGCCTTAACACATTCATACGCTGCTTTATTAACTTTTTCATCATGTATTGTTTTCGCAACAGAAGGCGTTCCTGTTTTTCCAGAAGGCGCGAGCTCTGGATATATATATTCTAATCTCACTCTTGCCTGCGAACAAATAAGTTCGCCTTTGTTCCATAAAGACTGGAAAGCTATGTCATCTGCTGGTAAATATTCCTGAGCGATGAACTTCCATCCAACTCTTCTGGACTCCCAATATTTAATCCAATGAGTGCCTGTTTCCAAGTTTTCAACCAGGGTTGAACCTCTTGCTCCTGCTCCCCTCGTTGCCCTCAGCCAAAAAGGCATTCCAAGAACTTCTTTTGCTTTTTCCAAATCATTCTCATCTTTGACCTCCAAAACATTTGCCACAGGAATGCCTTTGGATTTCCATACCTTTGCTGATTCCAGCTTGTCCTGACAGATTCTTATTGTTTCCTTTGCGGGCAGAAAAACCTTGGCATGGATTTTTTCCCTGTTCTCGGATATAACCCCGACCTCTGAATCCGGTTGCGGATGCAAGAATTCAATTCCCTCCCTGTTAATAACTTCATTGACCTTTTCTATATATTCCGGGTCTGTGTTTTTCGGAAGCAGGTATCTTTTGTCCAAGCCGGGAAGCTCTAAATGGAACTTGTTTACATCACTACCCGCAATAAACATTTTTTCTTCTGCTTTTCTTAACGACCTCACAAAATTCACACCGGCAGGTCCGCCTGCACCTGTAACAAGAATCCTTTTCATTTCAACCCCCTCTTTACTATTTCAGCAATATTTTCCATATCCCTTGGCTCAAGCAAAGGATAAACAGGAAGAGACAAAACCTGTTCAGAAACCTTTTCCGCAACAGGACATAAACCTTTTTTAAAACCAAGTTTTTGGTATGCTGGCTGCATATGCACAGGCCTGTCATAATAGATTCTCGCTTTTATGCCGTTTTTATTCAAAAACTCAAAAAGCTTATCCCTTTTTTCCGTTTTTATGGTGTATTGATTATATACGTGTTTTGCACCGTTAAAACAAACAGGCGTTTTTATTCCTTCGGTGTTTCTTAACAGCTCTGTTAAAATTATTGCATTTCTTCTTCTCTTCTCGTTCATTTCATCAAGTTTTTTCAACTGAACAAGACCCAATGCAGCCTGCATGTCCGTCATCCTGTAATTATAACCAATTATCTCATGCCTGTAATTCTCTTTCTGCCCGTGGTTTCTTATAAGCCTTGCCTTCTCAGCAATCTCTTCTTTGTTTGTTAAAACCATACCGCCTTCTCCTGTTGTGATGTTTTTTGTGGGATAAAAAGAGAATGCGGAAACGTCTCCAAATGAACCAACCTTTTTCCCTTTGTATTCAGCGCCAAGCGCCTGCGCACAGTCTTCAATCAGAACCAACCCATGCTCTTCCTTTATTTCAAGAATCTCATCCATTTTGCACGGCAAACCATACAAATGCACAATCAGCAGAGCTTTTGTTTTTGGTGTTATTTGCTTTCGTATCTCTTCCGGGTTTATATTAAAAGTGTCCTCGTCTATATCAGCAAAAACAGGAATTCCTTGGTTATAAAGGATGGAGTTAGACGTTGCGATAAACGTGAAGGGCGTTGTTATAACCTCGTCGCCTTTTTTAATTCCGGCTGCCTCTAAAGCGATTTTCAGAGCAGACGTTCCAGAAGAAGTTGCAATTCCGTGTTTAACGCTATGGTGTTTAGCGAATTCCTTTTCAAACTCTCTGACCTTCTCTCCCTGAGAAATTCTCCCTGACCTCAGCACGTCTGTGATTGCTTTTATCTCCTCTTCTGTCAGTAACGGCTTTGAAATCGGAACTTCCATAAAAAAACAAATGGGTTTTTTATTTATATTATTGAGCTTGGGTTAACTTTTTAAATGTTACATTCTAATTTAGGTTTATGTATATCGGAGCGATATATTCAAGAATCTTGGCAATTCTCTTAGTTTTCTCTTTCTTACTGTTCATACCTTCTTCTTACGCTTATCTCTCTGTTCCGGACACCCCAAATCTAAAGATTCTGGAATTAAAACAAGACCCGTATCCAGCGAGGGCAGGAGAGTATCTGAACATCTGGATCAAGGTTGAGAATTACGGAAGCAGGGAAGCAGAGAATGTGACGTGCGTTTTGCTTCCAGAGTTTCCCTTTTCCTTAAAACCAACAGAAAACCCTGAAAGAGAGATTGGAGGATTACCCGCGATGGAAGAAATGGTTTTGAAATACAAGCTTATGGTTGATACAGACGCACCGGAGGGATGGAATGAAATGAGAATACAATGCAGAACGCACGAGTCTGTTCCTTGGATAGTTTATGATTTTAATATCTATGTGAAATCCCTTGAACCAGAACTTGTTGTGGGAAGCATAACTTCTGAACCAACAAAGCTTTTTCCTGATTCCAAAGAAAACAAGCTTATTATAGAAATTCAAAATGTAGGCAACGGAGATGCAGAGCTTGTAAAAACCAAACTAACACTCCCTGACGGTTTTGAACCAACTGAAAGCTATTCAGACACAGCGAATTTGGGAACAGTCCAGTCTGGAAAAAGCAAAGAAGGAACCTATTATATTGATATTGACAAAAACATAAAACCAGGAATATATCCTGCAAAACTTCTGATAAACTATAAAGACACCGCAAACAACAGAAACGAATATAAAAACAAAACCCTTGATATAGAAATTCGTGTTAAGCCCCTGCCGCTGTTTGAGTTAAAAACAGAAACAATCCCAAAGAATCTTTCCCAAGGCGACAGGGCGCAAATAAAACTCTCAATACGCAACGCAGGGTATGAGGAAGCAGAATCGGTATCAATAAGGATTTACAAACAACCTGACCAGCCCTTTGATTTTGATGAAAAATACGAATATATAGGAAACCTGAAAACGAATCAGACAGGAGAGGCTGTTTTCAGCTTTGATGTTAATGACGATGCGAAACTGAAAACATATATTTTGAGAGCAGAGATAAGATATGTTCTTAACAATGAGGTGAAAACAGTGGAAGAGCAAATACTGGTTTCTGTAGAACTTCCAAAAAAAGACTCAAAGCTTCTTCTGCTCGCTGTTTTGCTCGCTGTTTTTGTTGCAGTGATTGGTATATATTATGGATGGAAAAAAACCAAATGATGCCCTGAGAAAACTCGTTCCAAAAGGTTTTTTGGAGTCTTATATACTTTCCATTTTGAGTGAAAAACCATTACACGGGTATATGATTATGAAAAGAATAAAAGAGAAAACAGGTTTCTGGAAACCGTCCCCAGGAACCGTTTACCCGGCTCTGCATTCTCTGGTCAAGAAAGGCTTCATAAAAGAGCAGAGAGAAGGAAGAAAAAAGAAATACGCGCTTACAAAAAAGGGGCTGAGGATTGCGAGAGAGGTTGAGGATCTGGAAAACAAGATAAAAGATAAAGCAACAGAAATATTGAGTAAGATTCTTGATTTAAACAAAACAGAAATAAAGGATTTTTTTGATGAATTAAAAAAGAAACAGGATAAAAATATTCTTCTTCCATGCCTTCGCAAAACCTTTAACCTTGTTCTGAAAATCAATGATAAACCGGAAAAAATCAAAAAGGCAAAGGAAATAATAAATGAAACCAATGCAAAACTTAGGAATCTTTTAAAATAGGAGATTTGGAATATGCTGGAAAAACTTGCTGAATTTCAATACAAGTATGCTGGTCTGATTTTTTTATTAACACTCCTTTTTACTGTTAGCATAGGTTTTGGAATTCAGAACCTTCGCTTACAAACAGATTTAAACAAAGAGCTTCCGCAGAATTTAAACGTAATAAAACTTCAGAACAAGGCTTCTGACCTTTTCGGGGGAGCAGATTCAGTAATGCTTCTTATAAAACTAAATAAAAACTGCAACACAGAGGGTATAAAAGACATAAGAGACCCGAAAATCATCAAAATGATTATAAGCCTTGCTAACAAAGCAAAAGAAGAACCTTCTGTTAATTCTGTTCAATCTGTCGGAAGTTTCTTTGTTTCCCCTGAGAATATCCCTGAAAATACAGAAGCAGTAAAAATGATTTTAAGCAAAATACCAGACTCTGAAACGTTCTTTAATAAAGACTACTCGGCAACCCTGATGGTTGTTTCAGCTGATCTTGGGGGAAGCGAAGAAAAAATTAAGAAATTTGTTTCAAGAATCCATGAGGATATAGAAAGTATTGAAAAACCGGCTTGTATTGATATCAACATAACAGGAAACCCGCCAATAAGAAAAGTTTTAATGCAAATGCTGCGGCACGATATGGTTTATACAATGCTCCTTGCTGGAATAATAATCTTTATTCTTCTTGTTTTTCTTAAAAAGTCTGTGATAAAAGCATTGTTTGTTTTCACTCCGCTAATGTTGGGTCTGACTTGGACGCTTGGCTTAATGGGCTGGCTTGAAATACCTCTTTCAATAGCGACAGTTGGTATAAGTGCCATGATTCTAGGTCTTGGAACAGAATACGGGATATTTTTGGTGGAAAGATACGAAGAGGAAAGAAAAAACAAAGACCAGAAAGCTTCGCTTATCACAGCCTTACCTTCTGTGGGTTCCGGCATCATAGGCTCGGGAACCACAACAATCGTTGGTTTCTTGGCTTTGCTTTTCGCTGCAATGCCAATGATTCAGCATTTAGGTGAGACCTTGGCTTTGGGTATTTTCTGCATTTTGTTTGCAACCGTTGTTGTTGCACCTGCCGTGATAATCTGCGGGGAAAGGATAACGCAGGGTATAAGAAAACATGAAAAGAAAAATTGAAGGTTACGGAAGGTTTGTGGCAAAAAGGCCTTATATAGTGTTGGGAATAGTTTTGGTTCTCACTTTGGTTTGTTTCATAGGAGCAAGTTTGGTGAAAACCAAAGGAACGTCTTATAAGGACATGCTGCCTGAAAACGTTGATGAAATAAATACAATGAACTTTATAGGCGATGAGTTCGGTCTTTCTGCAGAATCAATAACTTTTGTAATAGAAACAAACCCTCTTTATTATGAATCAGACGAGGTTAGAGACATAAGGGACCCAAGGGTTGCAGAATATATTGATATATTGGAACAAAAAATAAGAAAAACCCAGGGCATTGTTTCTGTTCAGGGATACCCTGATATTCTAAGAGGAATGAATTCGGGACGTTTACCAAAAACAAAAACCAGAATCATTGAACTGATGAATAAAGAAATTGTCATAAACCAGACAGGTTTAAATCTTCCTGAAACCCTTTCCCGGGTTTCCGAAGGTCTGAAAGGAATAGAACAGGGAATAGAAACACAGGCGCAAATTACCAGCGGATTATCTTCAGGTCTGAATGCTTCTTATCAGGGCTTAAAGCAGATACAGTCAGTGTTTTCTCTTTTAAGCTCGGCCATGATTCAAGAAGAAACAGGCGGAAACGAAATAACCCAGACCATTGCTTTAATAAACCAGATAGAATATCTTGTCCAGGCTTCAAATGCAACTGACACAGAGAAATCAGAAATAACAGGATATCTTGAAATCCTGAAACATGGTCTAAATGCCATGGCCTCTCAAATGACAGAAGCAGAAGAGCAAACAACATATCTTTCTCAGTCAATGACCGGCATGTCTGAATCCTTGAAAGGCTTGTCTTCAGGACTTGAGGAAATGTATAATTTGAGTTTGGTATTGGAAAACTTAACCTACGGTTTGGGTAATGGAACAGCAGGAATAAGCTCTGCTCTGGACGGCATAAACCAATATCTAAAGTTTTATGCTTCTTCCCAAGCACATAACAAAACCATAGAATTCAACCCGTTCGATTCATATGTGAGCAAAGACTACACGACAACAGCTATAAAAATCGGACTTGCAGACATGAGCGAAGAGAAAACAAAAGAGCTTGTGAAGGAATTAAAACAGATTGTTTCTGAAACAGAAAAGCCTGCTGGAATAAAAACAGGCATAACAGGAGGTCCTGTTGTCACAGAAGAGATAAGAAATCAAATCCTTCCCACAATGAAAACAACCTCGATGCTTTCTCTTATAGGGATTTTGATAATTGTGTGTTTGCTTTTTCTTTCCATAAGATATGGTTTCATTTCTCTCCTTGCTATAGGTTTTGGTGTCATTTGGGTTTACGGGGTTATTGGTTTGTCAGGAATTTCAATAACATCAACCATGTCAGGCGGTCTGTCAATGATTATGGGTATTGGAATAGATTTTGGAATTCAGGTTGTTAACCGCTTTAAACAGGAAAGAAAAAAACACGCCCCGGAGAAGTCTCTGGAAATCACGCTTTCCAATGTGACTTTCCCCATGTTCGTAACAACCATTGCCGCACTTGTTGGGTTCCGCGCAATGTCTATGGGAAAACTAACCATTTTGTCAGATTTGGGAAACATGATATCTTTAGGGGTTCTGGCATGTTTCATTGCTGCTGTCACAATAATCCCTGCAGTGCTTATAATAAACGAGAGATTGAAAAACAAAAAATAACAGGTAACAATCAGTAAAACTTATCTACTTTTTTAAGAGCATCTTTCAGCGCAGCCACAGCTATATTTCCACAATCATACTTAAACTCTGGTAGTCCCTTTTCACCTTCTTTATAAAACTCTATAATATCTTTTAAAGACAGTTTTGACGCCTTTTCTGTTGTCTTTCCTTTTACAAGCTCTGTTATTGCAGAACCAGCAGCAGCTGAACCAGCACATCCTGTATAAATAAAACTTGCATCTTTTATTACATCTCCTTCAAGCTTAAGATAAATTATTATAGTATCTCCGCACGTACCTGTATGCGAACCCTTGACTGTTGCATTGTTCATTTCCCCGTAGTTTTTATTCTCAGTTATATATCTAACAGCCTTGTCAGAAAAACCCGATTTTTTTAGCAGTTCTTTGTTAAACATTTTCCACCGTTGTGTATTTTGTTAAATGTTGGGTTATAAGATTTTATAAAAGTTTTCATCAGTTAAATGTTTTAACCCCTCTCGACCAATTCTATTCTATGGATAAAAAATTCCAGAGAAACGTTCTCCTTCTGAGCTTGGTGAGTTTTCTTAATGATATGAGCAGCGAGATGATTCTTCCCATTCTTCCCATGTTTATTGTTTCTCTTGGCGGCTCTTCCCTTTGGGTTGGCTTGATCGGAGGATTAAGGGAAAGCATAGGAAGCATATTGAAAGTTTTTTCCGGTTATTTTTCTGACAAAACAGGGAAGAGAAAACCCTTTGTTTTTTCAGGTTATTCCATATCCTCTGTGTTTAAACTGCTTTTAAGTTTTTCAAAAAACTCTTTTCAGGTTCTTGTTTTCTCCTCTTT
>Ga0180301_10000558_pt1 | contig 28664 bp, 24 predicted proteins | sample GuaBasSediGuay16_FD_121797 | JGI IMG/M metagenome (GOLD analysis project Ga0180301, IMG submission 121797) | Subseafloor sediment microbial communities from Guaymas Basin, Gulf of California, Mexico - Guay16, Core 4569-2, 12-15 cm | ecosystem: Environmental > Aquatic > Marine > Hydrothermal... | reverse complement strand
GTCATCAGGGGTGATGTTAGTTCCCAATTTATTTCAGGCTTGCTCTTCGCCGCTCCAATGGCTGATAATGATGTGGAAATAATTCTTTCAACGCCGTTAGAATCCAAGCCCTATGTGAACATAACGTTGGATACTATCAGAAAGCATGGGGTAGAAGCTGAGTTTTCCACTAATATTTTCCATATACCTTCTGGACAAAAATATAAGTCATATAATCATCTCATAGAGGGCGATTATTCATCAGCAGCCTTTTTGCTGGCCGCTGCAACCATAACCAATTCGCATGTAAGAATTGAAAATCTCGCAAAGAATAGTCTCCAAGGCGATCGGATCATAACCAAAATACTTGATAAGGTTGGAGCTCACGTTAACATCGGCGAGAACTTCGTTGAAGTTAAGGGCGCCGAAGAAAAACTGAATCCTTTCAACATTGATATGAGGAATAACCCAGATTTGGTTCCAGTATGCGCCGTATTAGCCTGCGTGGCTAATGGGAAATCAATTATCCAAGGCGTCAGAAGACTTAGATTTAAGGAGTCCGATAGAATTGAATCCTTAACTAGCGAATTGTCTAAGATGGGCGCCGACATAAGATTTTCAGATAACAAATTGATCATCTACGGTGGAAAAGATCTTCATGGAGCTGAAATAAACCCCCGCAAAGATCATAGAATAGCAATGGCTTGTATGATTGCAGCCCTAAAAGCAAGGGGGGAAACGATTATCCATAATGCTGAATGTATAAATAAGTCTTATCCAAATTTTGTTAAGGATATGCGTTCGTTAGGAGTAGAAATTCTTGAACGGTAATTCAATAGGTAAAGCCCTAACTTTCACATGCTTTGGCGAAAGCCACGGAGCGCTCATAGGGGCAATAATCGATGGGTGCCCAGCGGGATTACCACTTAAAGAAGAAGACGTCCAGATTGAACTAAACAAGAGGAGACCGGGCTTCACGGAGATAAGCACCCCACGAAAAGAGGAGGATAGGGTTGAAATAGTCTCAGGGGTCTACAAGGGTTACACAACGGGTGCACCAATATGCATGATCGTTAGAAACATAGATGTTAAATCCAAACCCTACAAAACAATAATGGTTAAGCCTCGACCTGGACACGCTGATTACACTGCTAAAATTAAATATGGCGGATATAACGATCCGCGTGGAGGCGGAAGGTTTTCCGGAAGAATCACAGTAGCCTATGTTATGGCTGGAGCCGTTGCCAAAAAGCTTCTCAACCTAATTGGAGTCGAGGTTCTGGCGCATACAGTACAGGTTGGGAACATTAGGGTTGAAAGCAAAATATCATACGAAGATATCCGCAGAAATGTTTACTCAAATCCTGTTAGATGTGCAGTTCCAGAAGTAGCTGAGAAGATGAGAAAAGAGATTTTAAGAGTCTCCAGAGAAGGCGACAGTGTAGGCGGGATTGTTGAGGGCATTGCTCTTAATGTTCCAGCAGGCTTAGGTGAACCAATATTTGATTCTCTAGATTCAGATATTGCGAAGATGCTCTTCAATATTCCAGCTGTCAAGGGAGTTGAGTTCGGAGCGGGATTTCAAGCAGCGTCGATGAAAGGTTCAGAAGCCAATGACCAATACACGATCGTAGATGGAAAAGTAGCGACGATAACAAATAATGCTGGCGGAATTCTAGGGGGGATCTCAAACGGCATGCCGATAAAAGTTAGGGTGGCATTCAAGCCAACGCCCTCAATAGCCAAAAAACAGAGAACAGTGAATTTAGAAAGCATGAAGGAGGAGGACATAAAAATAGTTGGTAGGCATGATCCATGTATTGTTCCGAGAGCTGTGCCAGTTGTGGAGGCTTGTCTGGCTCTCGTGCTAGCCGATCACGCCCTCCGATCAAATCGGATTCCAAGAATCATAAAAATCCGATAAAACCTGAGTTTTACTGGTTTAATAATTGTCTGTCAGTTTCCTTTCAGACTTCTTTGCAAGAACTCTACGGCTTCTTCTAGACTTTGGAAACCATATTTAATCTCATCATGCTCCTTTCTAAGGGCAATCACTTCCTTCCTTACCTCCTCAGGCTTCCGCCTACGCTTTATCACGTCCAACATTAAATCGCAGAGAAAACCTACGTCGCCTTCGCTGAATCCTCTTCTAGTTACATCCTGAAAGCCTATTCTTATGCCCGACGGGTTCTCGCGATTATTCTGGTCATCATAGGGCAGAAGATTCCTATTAAGAATAATGTTTGCTTTTTCTAAATCCTCAGCAACCCTTTTTCCACCGCCGTAATCCCTAACATCAACTGCAAGCTGATGAGATTCGGTGAAGCCGTATTTTTCACCTAAAACCTTCAAACCGTTCTCATATAAGTATTGTCCAGCAAACTGCGCATTTCTAACGGTTTGCTTAGCTAATGCTTCGCCGAAAATCTTAAGTTCTAGAGCAGCTATGCCCGTTGCTGGCAGCCTGCCGAGATGCGTGTTCGAAGTGCTCAGCGGAAATATTGCGAACTGAACGTTTTTTACAGCCTTCTCCATACGTTTATCCTCCACATCAGCCAATATCACCCCTCCCTGAGGACCTGGAAAGGTCTTGTGGGTTGAAGAGGTTATGAAGTCCGCTCCCTCTCTAAGCGGATCCTGAAACATTCCCCCTGCTATTAACCCTAAAACATGTGCTGCGTCGTAAACTATGTATGCGCCAACCTCATGGGCTATATCTTTCAGCTCTTTAACCGGGTGGGGAAACAGAAATAGGCTCCCGCCAAACGTAACTATGCCCGGTTTAGCCGCCCTAATTATGTGAGCGGATTTATCCGGATCTATATTCATCCTTTCTACATCATAGGCGTGATCTATGTTCTCTAGGCCTAAAACTCTGCCAGCCAAGCCAGTGTAATCGTGAGATATGTGTGCGCCTGCACTTAATGGCGTGACAACCATCTTTCGGCTTTTGGTTGCTAGAGATAAGCCCTTAAAGGCTGCAAGATTTGCATGTGTTCCAGAAATCAGACGGACATCAGCCCAATTACATTTAAACAGCATTTTCATTAGATCTGTGACACGGTCTTCAATAACGGAAATATATTTTTGCCCTTGATAGTATCTCTTTTTTACATGTCCCTTTAAATCATTCTCGCCTTCAGCGTATCTGCATTCCAGATCCATTGTTAATTTAATCATCTCTCTAACGGCTGGAGACTTCAGTCCTTCACTTGCTATGAGATTTATACACTTCTCCCCTCGATATTCCTCGTGCTTTTTGCTTGCTTCAACAAGCTCGAAAGCCACTCTAAAAAAGTCTTCCATAGAGTCATCCACCTAAACAAACCAGAAAAGAAAAGAACAAGGAATATTTATGTTTTATGTTTTAAGTCTTTTTGCCAAAAGGAAATAATTATTCATTTCTAATGAAAAAGAGAAAGGAGAAGGGAACCAGATGGCTCTAGCGTTCTAGCATGAATGTTCTTTTCGTTACCGGTCTTTCTTTAACCTTATGAATCAGCATTTCCATTCTATTACCTACCCCTATAACTGGAAATTCCTCAAAGACTTTTATGGCTCTTTCAAGTTTTCCAGCTCTTTCAGCAAAAATCGTCACCAGAGGCTCATTCTCAGAAATCTTATCCCCTATCTTCTTATGTAATAGGATGCCTGCACCCTTATCTTTCGGCGCGCCAGCAAGTCTAGCTGCTTCAACAATCGATGCATTATCTATCCATAACACTATTCCATCCTTTCTTGAACGTATTGTAAATCTTTCTGAACCCAATGCTATGTCATCCGGCTTAACTTTCGGATCCCCACCCTGAGCCTCGATAATTTCACGGAGCTTCTTCTCAGCCTTACCGGACCTTAAAATTTCCAAAGCTATCTCGCTACCATTCCCGCTAGCTTTCCCGCTCATTTCAAGAAGTATGCCAGCTATATGAGCTACTTTATCCACTAGATCATAGGATCGGCTTTTACCCATTATTGTATTTAAAGCCTCTCGAGCCTCAAGAGCTGGACCAACCGCGTAGCCAATTGGCTGCTCACCGTAGGTCACCGCACATTGAACTCTAATTCCTAATCGGCGACCGAGTTCAATGAAATCTTTAGCCAAGAGATCGGCTTCGCCAATAGTTTTTATTTTTGTTCCCCTACCAGTCGGTATGTCAATAACTAGAAGGTTTGCGCCAACAGCCTTCTTTTTGCTCATTATTGAGGGCAGAAGCAGGGGATCTATTGAAAGGGGATGCTCAACTCTAATGAATATGTCGTCTGCCGTAGCTAAGTCTAAAGTTCCGCCCCAAACTATGCAGCCATTAGTTTTTTCAACAACTTCACGCATCTCCTCCATTCTTAGACTCACTGGCATCAGAACCTCAGCTCTATCAGCGGTTCCAGCTGCTGAAGTGATTGATCTGGATGATGACTTCGGTATTATCAGCCCTGAGGCTGCAATTATTGGGACGACGAGAAGAGTGGTTTTGTCTCCTGGGACTCCGCCTATAGAATGTTTATCAACTATGAGAGGTTTTTTTAGATCTAGTCTGCTTCCAGTTTCAACCATGGCCATTGAGAGGCTTGTCGCCTCATCTAAATCTAATCCAAAAGCATGTAATGCTGTTACAAATGAAGCTATTTCAATTTCACTTAGGTTTCCATTAACAACATCCCTAACTATTTCAAGAATTTCCTCGTAAGTTAATTTCTTACCATTCAGCTTATTCCTTATGTGATAAACAGATAGCGGGAAGTGGGCTGCTTTAACCTCAACCTCTTCTCCATCTCTTATGTTCAAATATTTTTTAACCTCATCATACACGCCGATATAACCTTCTGCAACGCTTCTTGTTGCCACATTAACTATTGCAGTTACCTCTCCTCCTCTGCTTGAGAGGAGAACACGACTTAAGCCTGAAACCCCTAAATCAGCAGCATCCTCACGGTTTAACACAACTATAAATTTCCCACCAGCTTCTAAATCAAGAAGCTTAGCTTTAAGCTTCATTAAGTTTGCACCCCAAACAATAATTTGATCCCCGATAATCTAAAAAGGAGCATCTAACTCTTAAAAACTTTAATATTGCATAGTTCTCTTCTTTATAGGAACATTAACCAATGGAGTTGAAAAAATGAAACTAATCTACGTGGTTATAGATGGTATGGGCGATCTACCCATAGAAGATCTAGGTAACCAAACGCCCCTAGAATTTGCTGAAACCCCAAAAATGGATTTCCTGGCAAGTAGAGGAAAACTTGGACTCATGTATACAGTTGGGAGAGGGGTTGCTCCTGAAAGCGATGTAGCTGTCATATCAATTCTGGGCTATGACCCATATAAGTATCATGTTGGAAGAGGACCCCTAGAAGCCTACGGCGCTGGCTTAGATATGAGGGATGGAGATCTAGCTTTAAGATGTAACTTTGCAACTTTAGGCGAGAGAAAACGTATAGTTGACCGAAGAGCCGGAAGAAACCTAACTTCCAGCGAAGCCTCTGAACTCGCTAAAGCCATCAACAATTTAGTTAAACTTGAATCTTATCCAGCAGATTTTGAATTTAGAAACACTATAGGTCACAGAGGAGTCCTAATCATAAGGAGCAAAGCGGGTCCGCTCTCAGCTAAAATCTCAAATACTGATCCAGCTTATGGGAGAGTCGGCGGCCTAGGAGTCGCCAAGACTGATGTGAAAATGACCCTAGAGGATTGCGTTCCACTTGAAGATAGCGAGTCCGCCAGAATCTCAGCTAAACTCGTAAACGAATTTGTTTGGAAGAGTCACGAAGTTCTAGAGAATCATGAAGTTAACAAAAGACGGGAGGCTGAAGGCAAGCTCAAGGCTAACGTAATATTAACCCGCGACGCTGGAAACGCTTTACCAAAATTTTTCAACATAAACGAGAAGTATGGGGTTAAATTTGCATGTTTAGTGGATATGCCAGTGGAGAGGGGAATTGCAAGGCTTGCTGGAATGCATCCAGTTGATCTCCCGCCTCCATCAAGCGACTTAGCATACGACTGTCTACTTAGAGCTAAAAAACTATTAAGCATACTAAATGATTTCGACTGCTTTTACATCCATATCAAGGGACCGGATGAACCGGGACATGATGGAAATTACATGCTTAAAGCTGAAAAAATAGCTATAATAGACAAACATTTCTTCGGAAATATACTGCCAAAAATAAACCTGAACGAAACAGTAATATGTGTAACAGCAGATCACTCAACGCCATGCAAGCTAAAAGCACATAGCGACGACCCAGTTCCACTCCTAATATCTGGAGACAAGATAAAGAGCGACGGCATAAACAAATTCTCCGAAAAAACATGCCGAAAAGGGAGCCTAGGAACCCTAGAAAAAGGAACTGCTCTCATGCCAATTCTAATGGAAACTATAAAAAACACTTAGACACAAAGCATTTATTTAACCCAAAAACAAAAATTTATTGGACGGTGGGTCTTAGGCGGGGGGCTAGGGGTCCCCTGAGAGGCAAAAGCCTCGACCGTAAACCCCCTACACGACGGGCCGAAAGCTGAAGTGAGGCGTGCAAGGCCGCCGACCCAACCAACCCTAAGCAATGAATACCTGTCCCTTGGGGCTGGCGGTCACGGAGCACTCCTCGTAGGAGGGGTGTAACCGTGTTTACCAGGCGAACCTGGCCAGGCCCGGGAGGGAGCAACCTAAGCCTGGACGTTCAGCGCTCAAGGGGGTGCGGGTATGAGCGGCAGGTTGGCTTGGGTCCGCGGATTCTGCACGTCGAGCTTCAGTGACCCACCGTCCGCTTAAATTTATCCCGATATTGAAATTGTGTATAATAAAAAGGCGTTTTGAAAATTAGGTTTGAACTAAAATTCAGAAAATTTTATGTTTTCTTTATGTTCTGTAATAGCTGGCATGCTTGGCATATTTCGCCTACTGTGGGTCCCCCACATATCTTGCATTCGTTTAGGGTGATTTTGGGAATTTTATCTCTTATCATTTCTCTTATTCTTTCAGCTGATCTGTAAATTGTGTATTTTATTCCCGGATGCTTCTCCTCAAGTCTGTTCAGCGTATTTCGTATGTCGTTTCTTAGGGCGAACTCGGCGTAGGGGCACGGGTTCTCCTGAAACCTTATTTTCCTTAGGTAGGCGTATAGGGTTATCTCCTTCTCTAAGATTTCGCATAAAGGTTTAACTCTAGGCACTAAGGTTGGCTCCTCATCCTCGAAGACGGGGGCTGTTCGAGCTATTCTCAATGGATCTCCGTGAACTATGTTAAGCATGAAAGTCTGTAGCTCATCGTCGAGATTATGGGCTGTGGCGAGTTTGGTAGCACCCATCTTCTTCGCCGCTATATTTAAGGCTTTTCGCCTCAAGACTCCGCAGTAGGAGCATGGTGTTAATCCGGTTTCTTTACGTTTTATTCGCTCAACAATTTCGTCAAGCGTATACCCATAAAGCTCCTTGAATGAAACCATAAAGTATTCTACGCCTAATTTTTCGCAGTTCTCAGCAACTATCTTTATGGCTTCATCCCTATAGCCTTTTATTCCCTCATCCACGGTTACTGCGCATAGTGAAGCCTTAGGGAAATCCTTTTCGATTCTGGATAATATGTGTAGTAGGCTGATACTGTCCTTTCCGCCGGAAACCGCAACTGCTATCCTATCATTAAACTCGAACATGTTATATCTTGCTATGGTCGCTCTAACCTTGTCCTCAATTGATTTAAGGAAGCATCTAGCGCAAAGCTTCTCCCCTGAATAGAGCCTAGCGTAAAATGCTTCTCTGATTCCACATATTGTGCACTTAATCATATTCCACCTTTTTTCTCCTCATAAAGTCTATGGAGATCCATTAAGAGACAATTAAAGGTAATATTTAAGCCTCCCTTCCAAATTGCTGAAGAAAATTGTATCTTAACATGATAATCTAATCGCTAGTAACGGTTTAGAATATGTTATGGCATTACATATGTAGAATTTCTATTCTACTACAACCCGTTTAAGCTTATATATCTTTATAAGTCCTACAGCGAGTGATGATATTCCCCCTAAAAGGATAAAATTCCCCGCCATTTCCCTATAACTGAAGTATTCTCCTAAATGAGCCAACCAAACGCCAACAACTATTCCGATAAATCCGTAGCAATTGGCATTCTCCTAAAAACTATAAAGCATCCAACTAAAGCCAATATTGCTAAGATAAGATTGATGGATGGAACCGCAAAATAAAATCCCTTAAAGATGTACTTAAGCGGCAAACTTAGGCCAATTAAACCCCTAATTAACATGCAGATTGATCCTAGGATTCCGATCTCTCTCAAGATGGAAAACGTTCTTTTCATAAAGAGCGGTCTCACCGCCTATAATCTGTGAGAGAGCTTCTGGAACCTCCTTATTGAGCTTATGAACCCGTCAAAAACTCTGTTGAAGAGGCACTTAAATAGATTTCTTAAAGAAAAATTAATATGAATCAGAGAATCTGATTTCATAAAAATTAGCTTATCAGAAAGAAAAATAAAGAGAGTTGAAAATAGATTAGAAAGGTAATGGCTAATGCTCCGGTAGTATAGTCCGGTCAAGTATAGCGGCCTCTCGACAGAAACCCAACTGGAAGAAAGCCGCGGACCCGGGTTCAAATCCCGGCCGGAGCACCACGCTTCTAATTCAGTTCTCACGCCTGTTCCATAAAAAACTTCTTTTTATTTACTTTTCTACAACAAAATTTCTCACCAAAATGTAAGGTTTTTCCCTAAAGCTTTAAAGCTAAAATACCAATTAAATAATCTATAGTCTTTGGTAAGTAAAGATCCTGAATGCCATTTAATAGCTGGAATATGGTGTGAAAGTTGGCTTTCAATGAACTGCATCATAGACTTAAAAGTATTGTTGTAAATCTTATAGGTGTAATTATAATCTTTTTGCTTCAGTACGCGTTAGTAACATCCTTCATCTCAATTGGCTTAAATGATCCGTCGCCTCTAGAAATTTCCTTAGGTAAAAATCTACCGTCAATATCCATAAGCCTTATCTTTCATCTAATTCCGCTGAACGTCACTTTTATAATTATATTAAGCTGGATTTACCTAAATAAGTCCATTAAACCGAAAACGTATAAACCGATAAAAAAAGGTAAAAAATCTGCCTTAACGAAAACATTTTACTTTCTTGAATCCATTCCTAAGGGTACTTTAGGAGTCGTTATTTTATTCAGTTTCCTACTATTTATTTTATTTATATCAGTTTATCCATCCTCTCTCTACTTTTTCGTCTTAAACCTATATTGGAGTAGTGACCTCTTTAGGGCATTAGTTAAATTGTTCAGCCAACTTAATTCATCTCTAATTAATGCTATAGGCTTACCCGCAGTTTTCCTTAGAAATAGTATTTCAGGTCTAATCAAACCTTTAAGCACCTCTCTCTTAGAAGCCAATGTAATATGGAAGTATCTGATCTGCCAGAATGTTACAGCCTGGTTAACAGCGACACTTACATTAGCATATGGCAAGTATCGTGAAAAGAAGACTAGATTCCGACGCTAGAAGATTCCCTCCTCCTCAGCGATCTTCCTTATGGCTTCGTCCCTTGTTAATCCCCGTCTCTGATACTCTTCTATTTTATATTTTAGAGCATAAGTATCTCCCCAAGTCTTAACATGTTTCTCACATAATTTTTTATATAGGTCATCTACATTTTTCGGATTACGTTGCCATCTAGCTCGATCCTCCATAAGTTTTCTTCTAGAATATTCAATTTCTAAACCTCGTAAAATATCATAAAAGTCTCTCAGAAACCTCTCTATTGTAAAGCTAGCTCTATAAGCCAATATCGGCATGACTATTACGCCGAGAACCAGCAGGGTAAAAGAAGACAAAAGTAGGCTTAATCCAATCAGTATGGCTAGAGCTGCTAGAATTATAAATATGAAACCGCGATAATCAAAGTTAAATTCCAGCGAACTAAATTCTCCCTCAGGTAATAATCGTATCCTAAGTATTATTCCCATTCCCTTGCTAATATGAACCCTGAAGACTCTCTCTCCACCACTCTTTTTCCTATCGCTTATTTCCTCTAAAACCTGAGATAACACTCCATAGGCTTGCTCGACTGGAACCCTAATAGACTTTCGAAGGTTAGATGGAAATGAATATGGCATAAGCTTCCCAAATAATAATTCAGAGGCGGCCAAAATAAATAATTTAATAAGAAAATTTATGAAAATTCATTTCTTTTGATGGCTAAATAAATCAGCATAGCTATCGAGAGAATTAGGTACGCGGTTACACCCAACAAAATCAGTATGTCCATTATGTCTAGGCTGAAGGAACCTACTGTAATAGCTAACATAACGCCCCCAAAAACGAGACCTAACGTTGAAGTGGAAGCGCATAGGTAAAGCGCCCATCTCTTCATCTTACTTATGCTATAGGAAACTATTATGTTAAGGATTCCGAGGATGCCTAAATGAACTGGTATATATCTGGGCTGAGTCATTAAAGCTAATAACGCCACCCCCGCAATAAAATATGAGGCTGAAAGTATGTGGGAAGCCGCAAAAACTTCTGAAGTCTTACTCTTCTTAGCATCCGTCATAGTCTCAACCCGAAGCATTCACTTAATGTTCCAGTTGTCTCAATTATGGGAAATGAATATGTTAGATAATGACAATTTTATGGTTTATAAATCTTCACTATTAATTAATGGAGGCATCGAATGAGCAATCTAAAACTTTTCACTTCCACAACCATGTATTTCAGCGGTTTTCAAAAAAGATTTGAAGATGCAGAATATGTAGTCTTTGGAGTGCCCTTTGATGCAACAAGCACTTTCCGTTCTGGAGCTAGATTTGCACCTATGGCAATCAGAGAAGCATCACTTAATATTGAAACTTACAGCTTCAGGTCAGGGATTGATATAGAAGACTTAAGCATTCATGACGCTGGTGATCTACATGTCAGCGGAAAAACTGATGAGACGCTGAGAAGGATAGAGCTTGTATGTAGAGACATCTTGAAAAGCGAAAAAACTCCTATAGTTATAGGTGGAGAACACACGATAACGTTTGGAGCCGTCAAAAGCATTGAAGATGAACTTGCGCTCATAAGCTTTGACGCTCACCTAGACTTGAGAGATGAGTATCTCGATGAGAAACTATGCCACGCCACCTTTATGCGTAGGATAAACGAGGAAATAAAACCTAAAAAGATAATTGAAGTTGGAACAAGAGCCGTATGCAGAGAAGAATTAAGCTATGCGTCAGAATCAAATAACATAAAATATTTAACTTCCCGGCAGATCATGCATGCATATCCAAATAAAATAGTTGAGGAGATCAAAAGGCTACTAAAAGATTGCGATAGAATTTACATCACGGTAGATATGGATGTTTTAGATCCAGCTTTTGCACCAGCTGTTCAGAATCCAGAGCCTGAAGGCATTTCCATAAGTCTCCTCCTAGACATGTTGCTAGGCATATGCGACAGACGGTTAGTTGCATTCGATATAGTTGAAGTCGCTCCTAAATACGATAATGGCATAACCGCCATAAACGCCGCAAAAATAATATTCGAAATTCTCTCACGTATTCATAAGATTAGGCTTATGGATTTGGGAGGGACAGCTATTTGATGATTCCCCGACCCGAGCATCCTAGACCGGATTTTGAAAGAATGAATTGGATAAATCTTAATGGTGAATGGCAGTTTGAAATAGACAACAGTAAAAGTGGACTTGAGAAGGGTTGGAGATGTGGAAGGGACTTCTCAAGAAGAATTATTGTGCCATTCCCCCCTGAAAGTAGGCTTTCCGGCGTGGAAGAGAAGGATTTCATGGAATCCATCTGGTATAGACGCTTCTTTAATGTTCCAGAAAAATGGTTTGACGGAAAAATTTTACTTCACTTTGGCGCTGTTGACTACAAGGCGACTGTTTGGATTAACGGCAACAAAGCTGGCTCGCATAAGGGTGGATATACACCTTTTACGTTCGATATAACTAAGCTAGTGAAGCCCAAAGATAATGAATTGGTTGTTTGGGTTGTCGACGAGTGTAGAAGCGGTCTCCAGCCAACTGGAAAACAGAGTCACCGCCTAAAATCCTATAGTTGTCTTTACACACGTGTAACTGGGATTTGGCAAACTGTCTGGTTGGAGAATGTTCCACAGCAGTACATAAAATTTTTCCACATAACAACCAACCCTTATGAGGGTGAAGTCTTCATAAGTGTTCACCTTGAAGGAGTGAGAAGCGAGTATGTTCTCGCAGCATACGCTTATGACGAGGAGAGCCTAGTGGCTGAGGGAAAAACAAAATCTCTGAATCCAGTAAGCCTTATTCATCTGAAAATACCAAATCCGCATCTTTGGTCTCCGGAAGACCCCTACCTATATAAGCTGGTTCTTAAGCTTACTCCACAAGCTGGTTCAATAGACGAAGTTAATTCTTACTTCGGCTTACGAGAAATCCGTAGAGTTGGAAATAAAATATTGCTTAATAACCAAGTACGATTTTTAAGATTAGTTTTAGATCAGGGATATTATCCAGATGGTATTTACACAGCGCCCTCCGACGAGGCTTTGAAACGTGATATAGAGTTGGCTAAGGATATGGGTTTCGACGGCGCTCGTCTCCATCAGAAAGTGTTTGAACCACGCTTCCTGTATTGGGCTGATAAGCTCGGCTATCTCGTAGCCAGCGAATTTCCAGATTGGGGTGCAGACCTAACAAATCCCTCGACTAGGGATGCCGTGTTAGATGAGTGGATTGAAGCTGTAAGGAGAGACATAAATCACCCATGCATAATCATATGGACCCCCTTTAATGAGAGATTCATCCATGTCAACGATGAAGATTGCATTGAGTTCATTCGTAGAGTCACTCGCATAACTAAGCTAATTGATCCTACAAGGTTAGTTATTGACTGTAGCGGCTGGACACATGTGGATGAGGAAATCGATATATATGACGTCCATGATTATGAGCAGAACCCTGAAATATTTAAATCCCACTATGTAAACCTTAAAAACCAGATTCCATTTGATTTTAGACCTCCAAACTTTTTCCTGAGAAATATCCCCTATAGGAATCAACCATTCATGGTAAGCGAATATGGCGGAATATGGTGGAATCCACCTGGCTTAGAGGTTGGTGGAAGCTGGGGTTACGGTGAAAAACCAAAAACTCTTGAAGAGTTTATTGCCAGATACAGAGCCCTAACTGAAAGCCTACTTTCCAATAGGGGTGTTTCAGGCTTCTGCTATACGCAATTATATGATATTGAGCAGGAGACAAATGGGCTGTATACTTATAATAGAAAGCCAAAGGTTGATCCTAAAATAATTCTGAGCATAAATAGACAGAAGGCTGCTATTGAAAATGAACCATTTTAATATGGAATAATCGAAAAATGCTGAAAACAGCGGATTAACATTAATTAGTTACGGTGTTATAGTATGTCGAGAGGATAAAAGTCTTGGTTGATAATATACTTGAAATCCAAAATTTAAGCGTTGAAGTCTCTGGAAAAAGAATACTTAACAAGGTGAATCTGCAAATACCTGAAGGGGAAGTTCACGTTCTCTTCGGCCCAAATGGTTCAGGTAAGAGTTCGCTAATAATGGCTCTTTTAGGCTTCCCATCCTACAAGATTGTTGAGGGTAAAATAATCTTCAAAGGCAAAGATATAACAAATCTTCCAACAAATGAAAGAGTAAAGATGGGAATCAGCGTAGCCTTCCAGAATCCTCCAGCTATTAGAGGCGTAAAACTCGGTGAGGTACTGAATCATTTAATCCCAGATAAAAATAAGATGAATGATCTTTTAAATAAGGTGAAGTTTACACCCAACTTTCTTGAAAGAGACATAAACCTAGGTTTCTCCGGCGGAGAAATTAAAAAGTCTGAAATACTTCAAGTTTTAGCTCAAAATGGAGATCTTCTTATTCTTGATGAACCTGACTCAGGGGTTGATGTTGAAAATCTCCGAGTTTTAGGTGAAGTCATAAATGAACTACTACGTGATCGTTCAGCTTTAATAATCACTCATCTAGGAGTTATACTCCGCTATGTTAATACTGATAGGGCGCATGTTTTATTAAATGGTACAATCGTCTGTTCCGGTCCACCAGTGAAAATCTTAGGTCAAATACTTAATGAGGGATACGTGTGGTGCATGAAATGTATTCGAGTAAAGACGCAGCGCTGCGAGCCAGAAATAAGCCGGCAAGCTTAGGTCCAGACTTGGATCTAGATCAGTATTCTAGGCGATCCAAAAACTGGGAGCCATGTCCGCTTTCAAGTCTTTCAGAAGACATCTTGAAGAGAGCTCTTAAAGTAGGTGTAGTTCCGGATGAGAAGAGTCGCTCAGCAACCTTCTTCCAAATCGATCATTCGGTAATATTCAAGGCAATTCAGGACGTATTTGAGAATAAAATTGAAATTATGAGCACTAAAGAAGCTCTAAAAAAATATAGTTGGCTTAAAAAATACTGGTGGAAAATCGTAAAGGTTGATACAGATAAATACACGGCTTTAGCGGAGCTGGCTTGGGATCAAGGATACTTCATCAGAATACTTGAAGATCAAAAAGTTACAATTCCCCTACAAGCATGCATCTTTATATCAGTTAACAATCTAAACCAAAATGTTCATAACATAATAATTGCCGAACCTGGTTCTGAAGCGCAGATAATAACTGGTTGTACGTTACATTCAAATGTTCATCGCGGATTACATGTCGGTGTAACGGAGTTCTACATTAAAGAGGACGCTAAACTCACATTCACAATGATCCATAATTGGGCTCAAAATTTCGACACTAGACCTAGATCGGGAGCCGTGATTGAGGATAATGCGGTCTTCATAAGCAATTACATGTGCCTAAAACCAGTTAAAAGTTTACAAATGTATCCTGTTGCATATTGTAGGGGCAAAGAATCACGTGTAAGGTTCAGTAATATCCTTTACGGCGTCGGCAACTCCTATATTGATGTTGGCTCAAAAATAGTTCTCCAAAATGAAGGTTGCAGAGGTGAAGTTATATCTAGAGCTGTAGCGGCTGATAAGGCGCAAATATATGCAAGAGGTTTTCTGCAGGGGGAACACGGTGACACAAAAGCTCACCTAGAATGCAGAGGTTTGCTCCTATCCGATGAAGCCATGATTTACGCGATTCCGGAGCTAATAGCTAAAGCCCAAGGCGCTGAGCTCTCCCATGAGGCAGCCGTAGGAAAAATAGCTGAGGATCAAATTCAATATTTAATGGCTAGAGGATTCTCGAAAAGTGAAGCTGAGGCCCTAATAGTAAGAGGCTTCATAGATATAAGCATATTCGGGTTGCCAAAAGATTTAGAAACGGAAATCCAGAAAATGATTGATGTGACAACTGAACGCGCTCTTTAAAAATTTATTTGCATATCCCATCGCCAAGGATAAATAGCATATTCCCATCTGCTTCCTCCAATACTTTAGTACTTAGGTTCTTAAGGTTTATTCAGCTTCTGGATCCTTAACAAAAATTGTGTTTGAGGAGGTTGTCATTTGCTCAGATAATCTAGAATTTTCTTTTGCATTCCCCCCTCTTTTAATCCGATAATATATTCAAGAATGTCATCAACTTTTTTGAATCTTAGGTTTAAGAGCTTGCTAAAACCCCAACCAGCACATTTTATGCTGGAAATCACTGACGCCACTGTTACGGATTTCATTAAATCTCCCGTTTGCTTATAGGCGGCTAGAAAAGATCCACACCACACATCTCCAGCACCAGTTGTATCTATAACCCTTTCTACTGGAAACCTTAATGCGGGCACAATCTGGATTTCTCCCTCTTTATTTATTATCGCACCCAGTTCGCCTAGGGTTACAACAAGCATCCTAGACTCTAGAATTTTTAGGGCTGTTGAGAGGCTTTTCGCATTTGTAAGGGCTTTTGCTTCAGAATCATTCAGTATGAAAAAGTCAGCTTCTGAGGCTATTTCTCTGAGGATCTTTTTATTCTCCCCTTTTATGTAGCCTATCCAAGCGTTGACTGAAACCTTCGTTTTAGGTTTTCTCTCCCTAATTCTCTGCATAATTCTTTTCACTCTAATTGGAGATAAGGGCGAAATATGCACTATGCTTTCAGAGCTCAAACTTTCAACTGGTATCAGTGACGGAGAAATTTTGAGTCCTGATCCATATTTAGCCTCTAAATACTCTGCCTCCCAAAGTTCATTATATTTTATGCTGAACTTTGTTGAGGGAGCTTTTGAAATCTTCAGAAATCTTCTTGGGAAAATATCTAGAACATCCAAGAAAGGATAATCTCTACCAACAACTGAAATCAGATAAACATTTTCTAGAAGGGTTCTCGCTGCTATAGCAGCGTATAATGCAGCCCCACCCGGCTGAACATTAGATCCATTAATATTCTGAACCTTATCCACGGAAACATGGCCAACGAAGAATATTCCATCAATCATTATCTTTTGTCCCACAGAATCTTTCTTCTCTTCTTTAAGCTTACAAAAGCTTAGATTATTACAAAGTTTAAAGCTTACTCTCAATCTTTGTTGAGGATAACTCAAAAATTATATATTTAACAATTTCAAAGAGAGATGCTCCAGAAGATGTCAAAAATGATTAAGGATAGCTCCATGAGTAAAATAGAGAGGGAATATCTAAAGAAACATCCGAAATCCCAGAAATTATATGAGAAAGCTAAAAACTTCTTCGCTAGAGGGGTGACCCACGATTCACGATATTTTGAACCTATGCCCATATATTGCGTTAGAGCTAAGGGCTCTAGAAAATGGGATGTTGACGGTAACGAATATATCGATTATTGGATGGGACACGGAGCCTTAATTCTAGGTCACGCCCACCCGGTTGTAACTAGAGCAGCCGTTGAACAGGCACGTAAGGGAACGCACTTAGGTTCTTCCCATGAACTTGAAATTAAATGGGCTGAGAAGGTTACTCGTCTAATGCCATGCGCTAGAGGAGGACTAGTTGAATTTACGAATTCTGGTAGCGAAGCGACCATGATGGCTATTCGTATAGCCAGAGCCTACACGGGTAAAAAGAAAATCATAAAGTTTCTCTCACACTTCCATGGATGGCTTGATTATACCGCAACCAATTATAATCCGGACTACTCACCGCCTCTTTCAGACGATTATCCCGCTGGAATACCGCCAGAAATATGCCGTTACACCATCGCCTTGCCACCGAATGACATTGAAGCTATTGAAGTGTCTCTTGAAAGAGATGACGTTGCATGTGTGATACTTGAGCCTGGAGGCGCATCGATGGGGCTTATACCTACTTCCAAAAAATTTCTTGAGGATCTAAGAAAAATAACTAAAGATAAAGGCGTTATTTTAATCTTCGATGAGGTTGTCACCGGCTTTAGAGACGCCCCTGGTGGGGCTCAAGAACATTATGGCGTAACATCAGATATGGCAACCTTGGGTAAAATATTAGCTGGAGGCTATCCCGGAGGCGCCGTTACTGGAAGGAAAGAATATATGAGCTTGCTTGAGTTTAAAATTGAGGGGAGAAAAGATTTCAAACGTATAAGCCATCCGGGAACATTTAACGCTAATCCATTATCCGCAGCCGCTGGGAACGCATGCTTAGGTTTAATTCTTGAGGGTAGGGTTCATCCTTCTATAAATAGAAAGGGTGAAATGCTGAAGCGTGGCATAAACGATGTAATTGAAGACAACAATATCAATGCCCTAGCATGGGGGACAACACCCTCAATAATCTACATTGGTTTCGGAGTAAACCAAGAAGATATTGAAGTTTCTGATATTGAGAGTTATGTTAGATTCCAAAGAAAGATGGATAAAAGCAGAAAAATTATGCGTATGGTGGAAAAAGCCCTAATAAATAGAGGGATACATCCAATGGGGTCAAGATTAATTCTCTCAATAGCTCACACTAAAAGAGATATTGCAACAACCATAGAGAAATTTGATGAGGCGCTAAAAGAGGTGAAGAGTGAGGGATACCTTAAGGATTTTCAATGATGGAGTCTAGAGAAAAATCAAAACAGAAATTTGCGAAGCCAAAACTTAATTATTTTTTCATAATTGCATCCAAATAAGCGTTAAAACGATAAATTTTATATCTGAAGGCTGTTGATACCTCTATCTTTCAATAAAGATGTATTCTTAAGAGAAAGATGAATATCTAGTATAATAATCATGTAAATACATCAATGATAAGAAAACTCAAATATCTTCTTTAGCCTCAAATCGTTTGTGATGCCGGATGTCAAAATTTAGTAAGGAATGGGAAGGAACTAAAAGTAACATAGTTGATCGAGTGGCAAACACTATAAAACCTCGCCAGCCCCTAAGATATAAGCTTTCACTAGCCATCAGACGCATAGAGAGTCAAGCTAAAGCGCTTGAAAATGCAATAAACAATTTATCCAGAAGAGATAAATCCCTTTTCTCTAAGGTTGTTGATGCTTATTCTGAGCATGACATCAAAAGAGCGAAAGTTTATGCTAATGAATTAGCTGAGCTAAGAAAAACAATAAACTTGATGTCTAATGCTAGATTAGCCCTCGAGAGAATTGCCCTAAGATTAGGCACGATAACCCATATGGGAAATGCCGCATCTGTTATAGCGCCAGCGCTGGAAATATTGAAGGATGTCCGCTCAGGTATAGTTGGCTTAATGCCAAATGCTGAGAATGAAATAAACACCATAATGACCATGCTTGACGAGATAATGATTGAATCTGGACAAGCTGCTGGCACAGGTTTCGATTTTGAACCCGCAAGCGAAGAAGCACAGAAAATACTCGAGGAAGCCGCATTAGTTGCTGAAGAAAGGATGAAAGAGAAGTTCCCAGAGCTAATAGTATCAAAGACTCCTGAAGCTGAAAGCGAAAAGTTTGGTTAATCGAAAAATTTGGAGGTGAAAAATTTGGGTCATAGATCCAGAATGGCCCTCACCCTTTTTGTGATAGGACTTGTAGGGTTTATGCTAGGCGTCGCAGCTAATCTTCTATATTCCAAGGCTTTACCGCTTTTCATAGAGGTTTTTCCGCAGCTAATCGCTTCTGAATGGGCTGCTTGGGGTCTTATAGGGGCCGCCTTGGCAATTGTGTGTTGCCTAATATACGCTTATATGCCATAAACTGAACATCTTCAAAAACTAAAAATATTTTTCTTTTGTTTGTTTAGTGTTTATTATATAGCATTAATGGTGATGAGCAATACATTGAAATTAATAATTCCCACATTTTTTAGGTTTATGGAGCGCCTATTTTTTCTCTAACAAAAATAAGGGTGGAAATATTTTTAATGGGTGGCTAAAGCATTAAGTAATCTTCTTTCAGTCACTATACCTATAAGTCTATCTCTCCTTGTAACTCCCAATCTTCTTATTTTTTGTCACACATCAAAACCAGCGCATCTTTTATGGTTTTATTAGCTTCGATAGATATTAAAGGGGAAGACATTATTTCCTCTGCACATGTTTCATTAGGGTTTCTATCATCTCTAACAATTTTTCTCAATTACGTCTCTTAGCTATCACGCCTACAGGATTGCCGCCGCTCATCACCACAATAGCTCCAATATTATTTGAAATCATCCTTTTTTAACAATAAAAGAAACTTTATCGGAAAACAATGCTGTGGCAGAGGGTCTCCTCATGACAGATTCAACTGGATTTTCTAATCCAAAAAATTTCGCCATAATAAATTTTCTTTTTTGAAAGTTTATATATTTATTATTTTTGCTGTCTGAAAATTTTTAGCATCTTCAAACAGCATCTGTATTTTTATATGTTTCCCTTTATTTCTCCAAGAATTTCGTCTAAGCTCCTATAGGTTTTCGCAGGTATATCATCCAGTAGTTTGCTGAGCCTAATCTGCTCTCCATTTTCCAATTCAACCAGCCTCCAACCAACCCTCTTAATCAACATGCTTTTTGTTGTAGGATATCGTGTTCTGCTGAGAACCGCCTTAATGGAGTTCAGACCATATGATCCAGTTACGGATGGAAAGCATCTTCTTTCCATGAAAAAGATGAAACGTTTTGCATCCTCAAACATTGAAAGATTATTAAATAGCACGTAAACATCCCTTTTTGCCCCTTCAAATCTTTTAACAATCTCATAAAGCCTTCTTAGCTCCTCATTTGTGTACTGATAATAGTACATGCGTTCGCCGAGACCATGGAGACGAAAATAGGCTAGGCTGGTTATAAAAGCCGGTGTTAATCTAAATGGGTCGGTTACATGCGTAATACCTAAACCACTCAATACGTCCCTAAGTTTCTCCAGCGCTTCCTCACTCTCCCATGATGAACCACGGGTTTCCCAAACCAAAATAAAATTCTCGCGGTTAACTTTTCTAAAGAATTCTTCAGCCTTCTCTAGGTTTTTTAGGCTGAAGGATGCTGGGGTCTGTATGAGAATTATCTTCGCTTTTAGAACGCGGCATATCTGCTTAATTTTCTCGAAAGGTTCAGATGCCTGCTTAAGGTTTAATCTGTATCTGTGAGTTATGTCTTGATGGGCTTTAACTGTAAACTCAAAATCTTCAGGGGCTTTATTTCTCCATTTCTCGACGGTTTTTATACTCGGATACTTGTAAAAAGTGCTATTTAACTCAACAAGTTTAAAAGTCTCATAATATTTTGTTTGAGAGACTGGATAGCCGCAACAACCAACTTTAATCATGTTTAAACCCCCCTAATTATACATAAAGAGTTTTAACTCTTCCTTTTAGCTTTGCTCAATCATTACTGAACTTCTTCCCTCCCTCTTTTCAACTCTTATCACATAATCCGCTTTTTCAGCAAATGCTTCGCTATGAGTCACCGCTATGACTTGCTCAACTGTTTTTAGGCGTGATATTAATTCAGCCAACCTATCTATTGATCCATCCTCCCTACCCAAACTTTCTGTCGGCTCATCCAATAGTAACATACTCAATCCCCGTCCGGATTTAATATGCATTATAAGCTGACCTACACCTAAACGATATGCAAGTGCTAGAAAGGTTCTCTCCCCACCGGATAAGTTTAATATACTCCTCTCATATCCTTCTTCGCCTATTATTATAGGAGTATAATTCTCGTCAATCTTAACCGTAAGCGGCGGCCCATCGGATCCAGCTAAGTCATCTAGTATGTGCTGTATCATCCTTTCAAGATACTTGATGAAGTCTCTTCTTATTTTAGGTTGTATACTTCTATAGGCTTGCCTAGCTTCCTCAATAAACCCTAATATTCCATTAACTTTTTCTAATCGCTCAATCTTCTTTTGAGCAGCATCTAATCGCTTCTTAAGATCCTTCAATCTGAGCATAATTTCGTTTTTCTGCGTCTCTAAACTTTGAACTTTATACTTTAGATTGGAGTATTTCTCCATAGCTTCATTGTAGAGTTTCTGAGCTTCCTCAAGTCTTGAATAGTCAAATCTGGCGATTTTGGACTGTAGAGCTGATAGCTGATTCCTAAGCATTTTTATCTCTTTTTCTCTATCTTTAAGTTCCTGTAATGCTCCATTGAGGAGTTTTCTCTCGTTTTCTAGCTGTCTAATTATTTCGTCTCTTTTAGGACGAATAGTTTGCAGGTCAGAGAATACTGAGAATAAAAGGTTTCTCAGCTGTCCAAGCTCTCTAGTATTCTTTTCAAGCTCCTCCAGCTGTTGCCTATAGTCAGAAATTTCTTGATATAAGCTTTTTATCAACTTATCCTTATATTCAGGTGAAATGGGTTGAAGGCATAATGGGCACTTACTTTCCTTAACAAGATTAGTTATTCGCTGAGTTACTCGTTTAATCTCGCCTCTAACATTTTCCTCTTCCCCTTGTATGCTTGATATCTGCTCAATAATGCTATTAATATGCGATTGGAGTTCTCCTTGAGATAAGTCCGTAGGTAAACCTAAATCCTCAAGTTTCCCCCTAACGGCTTTCTCTCGAATGTTTAAGTCTTCTAATCGTCCCTCTAATTCATTCACTCTAATTTTTCGCTCTTTAATCTCACGCATTAACCTAGTGCAAACGCCCTCCAAACTTCCAATCTTGGTTTTAAGCTCTGCTTCTTTAGCTTTTAATCTCTCACTTTCTTGACGTAATGCCATGATTTCCTCAAGGCGGACTGACGCCTCTTTAAACCTTAACTCCGCCTCCTGAAGCTGCCTCCGTGCCTCCTCAAGATTCATATCTCTTTTAGATAATTCTTCAACAGCTTTATCATACTCGCTTTGTATCTCCCCTACGTTAATTATATCTGGATCCCGCTCCAGAGTTCTCTTTTCGCTTTCATACCATCTTTGAATTGATCTTAAATTAGCCCAAGAAGTTTCATAGTCTGATACGCCGAAGAGATGATCTAACTGTTTTCGCCTTTCAGTAGGCGTCATATCCAATATTTCTTTAAGCCTTTCTTGTCTAACCCACATTATATTGCGGAAAATCTCCTTATCTATGCCTATTATTGACCTTAACTGTTCATTTACAGCTTCATTTCTCATTTCAGCTATGAGATCCTCTCCCCTAAAGAGTTTAAGCTGCTCCATATCTTGACTTATGCGGTTACCATGTCTCCTGAGCCCCCTCCAGAGAGTATATTCCTTCCCATTTTCTACAAACTTTAATGCAACTCTGCCAATGTTTGTTCCCTCACGAAGAAGATAATCGTAGCTTCTACCAATTGGATCACCAAAAAGTGCGAAGTCTATAGCGTAGAGAATGCTAGATTTACCAGCGCCAAGACCACCTACCAAGCAGTTAAATCCATCTGAGAATTTTATGTAAGTTTTCACATGAGACCTTATGTTTTCAATTAGTATACTGTCAATCTTCATTTTAACAAATCCTCCAAAATTTCCTTAACCTTATTCTCCTCATCTCTCACTAAGAACTGTATTAGGTCTAAGGCTATGCGAGCTCTTCTCTCAGCCTCATCGCGTTTATAACGTTGCAGGAAGAATTGAAGAAAATACTCATATGATTTGGCTCTTAAATCTTTCATTTCGCTCTCAAATATGTTCCGTATTACCTCCTCCGGAAACTCTTTCTCCCTTAGGAGTATAATTGGATGAACTATGAGAGCTTTCTCAGCGGCTCTTTTAATTTTCGCTAAATCAATCTCCCTCCTACTTGATTCAACTGGAAGAGATCCTCTCAAAACTGGAACTATAACTATGCCTTCCTCATCAGCTTCCTTAATGACTTTTATAGTTAAGTCGGTTATTTCCTGCGGAGATAAATCGCTGAAATTCTTATCCAATATCTTAAATTTCCTTGGGCTCTCTAGTTTTATATGATTCACTTTCACGTCGCCGTTCTGATTCACCTCAACGTAATAGAAGCCCTTATCAGCATATGCATCCTCGTAGCTAACGGTTTCTGTTGAACCACTATAAGCAAGCGTCCCATTTTTGAAGGGCACATGTATAGGCACATGTATATGCCCACCAGCATAGTAATCAAACCCATCCGGTATCAAATTTGGTGAAGCTTCAGCCGCCATCTTAGGATATATGCTGGTTATCTCAGGAACATCCAAAGCCATATGAAAAACAAAAATGTTAAAGGAAGATTCACGTGGTGTAGGCTTTTTGTTCTCATAGAATGCGGGTAACCGCCTTTCAGTTCTATCCCTAGTCCTAAAGTTTGGCACACCGTAAACATAACAATAGTCGCTTTCCCAGCACGCCCCTTCGTGCCTAGGGAGATAGTAGATTAAACCGGCGCTATCAAGAGGATTCAGTATGGTGCCTGTTACAACATTCGGAGCAGAATCATGCGAGCCATCAACAGCCAAGATTGGTATGCCAGCATCCCTTATTCTCCTAAAATTTCTTATCGCCCTCTCTAGAGTTATGTTTAGAGGTCTAGCATGATGAAATAGGTCTCCCGAGATTATCATAAAATTGGGTTTTAATTCAATTGTTCTATCAACAACCTCAGTAAAGGCTCTATCAAAATCTTCACGCCTCTCGCTAAGATTATATTGCTCATAACCGAGGTGGACGTCAGCTACATGAACAAAACTAAACTCCCTCAAGCTACACGCTCCGCTCCTTCAGTAACGATATATGCGTGAATGACCGTTAACCACATATGTATCAACTGATACTAAGCTATAAGTTTATCTAAGGAAAAAACTTTATCACCGATACAACTTAAAATCGCAGGCTTATTTTGGGGCAGATAAACATGAAAATGCTTATCAGAAAGACGTGAAAAAGCTCTTTGAACACATAATCTGAATGAGAGTCTCCTCATCGCTGATAATAGGTTATCGATGGGGTTTAATAAGTTCGTGGGAAAGCCTATGAATCTCTCAAGGAGAAGCGAAAACAAGAAATAGAGTTAAAAATCGCTGAGAAAACTGCCAATTTAGAACGAAATTAAACTTAATACCTACTATATAGGCTGCTTTAAGTATGATATACGGAATCCAGAGACAAGAACTTATCACAAGAACAACCTTAAAGAATTTTTCCGTCTCAAGAATCCAAATCGTTTGGATATTGGCTTAGGCATTCAGGGAAGGGAATCGGAAGAAAATGGATATCAGGCTACAGTTAATGAAGAATGTATGAACGTTTACGTTTATAGTCGAGAACGAGATTAAACTATAAGATAAAAATCAAATTTCAAAGAATGCTTTTACTAAAAAAGCTAAAGAACGATTTTTGGTTAAAAACTTGTAGAATATCCTTAAAAGGAAGCTTAGCTCATTAATATCATCCTGAAAGAGGATCCCAGCAATGCTAATATCAGAGATAATCTTAGAGAACTTTATGTCCTACGAATACGCTAGAATACCTCTTAAGCCCGGCGTCAATCTAATATGTGGACCAAACGGCGCTGGAAAATCATCAATTTTACTTGGAATATCAGTTGCATTAGGTCAATCCTATACGGAACGCTCAAAGAAGCTAAGCGACCTAATAAGATGGGGAAAAGACATCGGCCGTGTAACGATTGTTTTAAATAATTCTAAGGTTAAGGGACGGAGGCCGGTGCCGAAGATTGATAGGGATCAGATTTATTTGACTAGGGTTTTAAGGCGGGATGGAAAGTACTGGTTCGAGATTAATAATGTTGCCGCCAGCAAGGCTGATGTTTTAAGGCTTCTTTCACGCTTTAATGTTGATCCTGATAACATGCTAATAATAATGCATCAGGATATGGCTGAGCAGTTTGTTATGCTGTCTCCTCAGGAAAAGCTTAAACTAGTTGAGGCGGCGGTTGGTCTTGAAGCTTACCGCCGGAACGTTATTGACGCTCGGAAGAAGCTGAGTCGGATAATCAGCCAGGAAGAGTCGCTTAATAAGATGCTTGAGTCAGCTGAGCAAACGCTTAGCTACTGGCGTGAGCAGTATGAGCGCTATCAGGAAAAGAAGCAGCTTATGCTTAAGAGACGCTTCTTGGAACGTGAGCTAGCGTGGGCTAAGGTTGCAAGGAGAGAGGAGGAAGTAGAGGAGATACATGGAGAAATAGAGAAGAAGAAGGCAAGCCTAGAAAGGATTGAAGGGGCGATTAAGAAGCATGAAGAATCTCTAGAGTCGATTCAAAAGGAGATGGCGGGTCTCAAGGATGAATGGCGGAACCTTTTTGATGAAAGAATAGCTCTAGAAAGAGAAAGGGTCAAACATGATTTTAACGTTTCAAGAAGCAGGGAAATCATGGAAACCCTAAAAGAAATTTTTGAGGGGGGAATGAAAAGCCTAAGGAACCTATCAAGAATAATCCCTCAAGCGGACAAGAATAGAGTGAAGCCGAATCTGGCATACAACGGAAGCCAAGAGATGGAGGCAACAAGCATCTTTAAGGATTTAAGCTACTGGTTCAGCGCGCTTAAGTCTAAGATGGAGGAGATGAAGAGTCTGGCGGAAATATCCAGCATTAAACTTGCAGATCTCGACCTCAAGCTTCTGGATGTAAAAGATAAGATGCATAAATTGGAGACTAGAATTAATGAGCTAACAAACAATCTGATCGAAAGTAAGGTTAGCATAGCCGTACTCAACTATCAGAAGAATGAGATTTTAGGTAGCCTTGAAACCTTAAATAGAAATCTGAATAATTCACTTACAAATCTCAAAGAAGCGATCAAAAGAGCTGAGGAGCTAGGGCCACGTGTAGTTGCTTTAAGAAAACCTGAAGAGATTTTAGATGAAATACGCATTATGGATGGCCGTTTATCGGCTATGGCTGATGTTTCGGAAGATGTTGAGAGAATGTACGAATCGTATTCAAGGCTTTATTTAGAGCTTAAAGAGAAGGCTAGAGTAGCCGCTGAAAACCGGAGGAAAACTCTTGAAGAGATAAATGTTAGGATGGAAAAGTGGAGAAGCGTGATCAATAGTCTCTTGGAAAGTGTAAACGCGGAATATCAGAACATTTTATCGCAAGTTGCCGCCGCAGGCTTTATCCGCCTAATAAACGAAAATGATATTGAAGCGGCTGGACTGGAAATTTATGTCGGCTTTAAGGGTTCACCGCCGATTCCGTTGAACATATATTCTCAGAGCGGCGGTGAAAGAAGCACGGCGACTATGGCTTTTCTGCTGGCTCTCCAGAAGCACATAAAATCTCCCTTCAGGGCTATAGACGAATATGATGTTCATATGGATCCTAGAAATCGGGAAATAATTGCGAATCTGCTTATCTCAGCCGTTAAAAATGAGGGCGCCCAGTATCTTGCGATAACGCCAAATCAAATGTTCTTTGAGGGAAAGAATGTTCACATAATAACTGTTCAGAACGTTGACGGCAAATCTCTGGTTAGAGAGGTGGATTAGCTAAGTTGGCGAGAGAAAAGCGGAAAGCCATCAGAGAAGCCAGAGATGAACTGCGAAGAATAATAGAATTATGCAAGTCTGTTGAGGCTAAGAGTCTAGACCCATATGTGGTTGATGTAGAGGACCTGATAAAGGTCATCAGAGAATATTTTCCGAGTTGGAGAAACATTGAGGATTTATGCCTAGACACAGAGGCTTTAAGCCATATAGCTTCGATCGTTAAGATGCAGAGTGATTGGGTTAAACATAGAGCGACAACGCTTTATAGGGATCCCTTTTTAATCGAGGAAAAAATTCGTAGCCTACCCATGGAGGAGCTTGCTGAAATATTTCTAGGCTCATGGCGTCCAATAGTTGAGCTTGAACAGTTAACGATTGGCAGCTTAAGAGGGGCACTAAAATACTGGAGTGATCTACTGCCCCTAAGCGAAAGATGGCGTAAAACCGGATACGTTAAATCTGAGCCTCAGATGGTAACGAGGGAGGAAATGATTAAGGAAGGTGTGCTTTCAGGCGAAGCTTTCACAGCTGAGCTGGAGAAAATGTGGAGAGAGCTTAAGGAAGCCGCCTCAAAAAGGGGGAAGATCCGATATTGGGATTTCATCGGTTCAGACACTTATGAAGAAACTGTTAGAAGAGCCTACTTAACGAGTTTCCTTGTAACCTATGGTTATGCAAGGCTTGAGATACATCACCTTAAGGAGGAAATATTTATTCTACCTAACGATAAACCCTCACCCAAAGAGGAGAACATTGAATCAATCTCCTTTCCCATTCCAATAAGCTTTGAAGAGTGGAAGCGGTGGAAAGAAAAGCGAGGAGAAGGCTAAGTAAGAAATCTTATTATGCATCGAGGATTAAAAAGGTTGCACGCCTCCTCTTCTATAGGAGACACACTCTACCAGGCGCAAAAGGCTGGGAGCTACGGAGGAGGGTTGGCTCAGATTACCCTAAAATCATAAAGTTGCTTGATGAATACTTGGGTAAGATAGGTTTAAAGGTTAAAGTTGTTTTTGAGGAAGCCAATCCGCCGGAGAATCCAACTCTTGAGCAATATGATAAGGCAAGATTCTACGTAACTTTAAGAGAAGATTTAACTACTGATGAAGCTAAGCTTGTTGGTTGGCGCATAGATGATCTAGCTGCCCTATGCGCGTCGATCGCTTACATAATATCTAAGGGTGGAAAAGCCCAAAGAAAAGAATTGGAGAAGCTTCTAGAGAACAAGATACCAGGCTGGAGGGTTGATATAAACCTAAACAGATTTGTGAGGTTGGGGTATCTTATGGAGGATGATAATGAGCAGATGTACCTAGGATGGAGGGCGAGAGCTGAAGTCGACCAGAAGAAACTTATAGACTTACTACTTGAAACTGAAACGAAAACATCAGTTTAAAAGAGGATGAAATTAAAGATTAGCATTTTTCTGAATTTCTTCATTATTTCTGACAAATAGCGAGTAAGCCTAAAGATTGAAAATCCGAGTGGCATTCTCACTCAATATTTTAGAAGCGATTTCTAAGGCTTCATCAGTACTTAAATAGTTTTTGTTAGCCATTTCACCTAAAACCTCTGATAGAATATTCTTGAAAATTTTTAGCGCTCCGTAGGTGGCTTCAGCTACCCAGCAGTCTCCTCCCCACATAATTTTACTTGAAAGCCCGAGCTCGATGAGCTCCCTTAACAGAAGCCTGTAAGCTGACGGAGATATTATTGGAAGCCAGCATAGATCAACATAGGCGTTTGGGAAGCTTAGGGATATCGCCGCTGTCTCCCTTATCCATGGATACCCGCCATGGAAAAGTATGAAGGTGACATCGCTGTATTTGCTTATAAGATTCACCCCTAAACTTCTCAGCGTTTCAATCTTTTGAGTTGATGTTCTAGGCGGTACAACCGCGAAGACTCTTTTCCAACCTCATTCGCTAGTATTC
>Ga0180301_10000557_pt1 | contig 28665 bp, 26 predicted proteins | sample GuaBasSediGuay16_FD_121797 | JGI IMG/M metagenome (GOLD analysis project Ga0180301, IMG submission 121797) | Subseafloor sediment microbial communities from Guaymas Basin, Gulf of California, Mexico - Guay16, Core 4569-2, 12-15 cm | ecosystem: Environmental > Aquatic > Marine > Hydrothermal... | reverse complement strand
TATCCCAGTAGCACCTTTCCCGTCTGTTGGACCTGTTGATTATTTGGTGGTTTTCTATACACCCTACAGTATTCTTGTGATTTTAGCTTTATTTGCTATACATCCATTTTTGGTTATAGGTGTTGGTTGGGCTTCTGGAAGCAAATACACGACAATGGGAGCTTTAAGAGCAGCCTACCAGCTACTTGCATATGAAGTCCCCATAATGCTTTCAGTTGCATGCGTTGTTATGGTTACAGGTTCTTTTGACCTTATTAAAATTGTTGAAAGTCAAGCTAATGTATGGTATATCCTACTTTTACCCATAGCATTTTTAGTCTTTTTTGTTTCAATGATGGCTGAGCTTGGTAGACGTCCATTTGATATTCCTCATGCTGAGCAGGAAATAGTTTATGGTTGGGCTACAGAGTTTACTGGTGTTCACTATGTTTGTGTTATGTTTGCTGAATATGTTAATCTTTGTATTGCCTCATGTTTGGTTACTCTTCTATTTTTAGGTGGATGGTTAGGGCCAGTTTTACCACCTGTAGCTTGGTTCCTAATAAAGTTTGGGATAGTTGTTGTGTTTTTCTTGATGGGTAGGGGAGTTTATCCAAGGCTTAGAATAGACCAACTATTAAACGCTGGATGGAGAATATTAATACCTTTAGCCTTAACCCAAATATTTATTATTCTTGTTCTTGCAAGATTTACACCTTGGATTTTACCTATAACGTATTTAGGAGGTTAAAAATAATGGTTTTTTCTTGGATCGCATCCATATTAAGACCACTTGGGATGGCTTTTAGACATATTTTTAAGTATAGGTTTACGGTTAAATATCCCTACTATGTGCTTGAAACATCTGAAAGGTATAGAGGGAGGCCCGTACTTGACCTAGCAAAATGTGTTGGATGTGGGGTTTGCGCCATTATCTGTCCAAACAAAGCCATAACTATGGTTAATGTTGAAAACAGAAAATATCCTCAATTTGATGCTGGAAGATGTTGCTTTTGTGGTTTTTGCGCCTACTTCTGTTTAAAATCAGCCCTAAAATTGAAGGGGGGCTACGAACTATCTGAATACAACAGAAGTAATCTTATCTATCCACCTGAAAAACTGGTAAAAGTTCCATCCCCACCACCAGAAAGAAAAAAAGTTGTAAAGTTGAAAAAATTAAGTCTAAGTACAGGTGTAACCCACGGCTAATTTTAAAATAAACTTTCACATTCAAGAACTTTTGAAACCCCTCTTACACCTATCAGTTTTAACAGAATGGTAAAAAGTTTATCATGCTCCATAAAACGGTCTGCAATCCTTCTATACTTTACACTCCTACCAATGACTTTCCCAAGTTCTTCTTCTAGGATTTTCCTGTAAACGTTTAGTGTTTGTTTGCTGTTTAAATGTTCAGCAACAAGTTTTCCAGCAACGATTCCTGAAAGCATGGCTGTTGGGATACCACTGCCATTTATTGCAAGAACAAGTCCAGCTGCATCTCCAACAAGTAATACATCATTTTTTTGAACCTCTTTAACAATACCTCCAACAGGAACAAGTTTAGCTGAAAAGTTTAAGGTTTTTGCTTTTAAGAGTCTCTTGGATGCTATTGGATGTCTCCCTATAAAATTGTTGAGATATTCTAAAATTCTCTTTCTATGTTTCGAGCGGAAATGGGTTAACCTTACACCTAAACCAACATTTGCCACACCATCACCTTTAGGGATAATCCATGCATAACCTTTGGGGGCGCATAGGTTTCCTGAGAACATTTCAACCGTATCCTCTTCAACCTCAACACCATCCATAGTTTTTTGAACTGCTAAAGCAACATCATTCAGACTGTTGTAGGTGCTTTCTAAACCCATCCATTTTGCTGTATTTGAAGGGTAACCATCAGCACCAATAACAGCCCTAACCTCAACCCTATCTTCAGTTTCAGAAGTCTTTATTATAGCCTCTTTAAACCCATCCTTACCCATAATAAGTCTAACAACGCTGGAAGTATACACTTTAACCCCCAATTTTAGGGCTTTTTCAGCTACTAGTCTTTCTAAAAGATCTCTTTTCAAAACAATCCCATCAAACTTAAATTCGAAACAATGATTGCTTGGAGAATAAAACCTTATCTTTTTTGTTCTGTTTGAGATAACCTTTTCTGGAATTAGAGAATAAACTTTTTCAATATATTTGGAGTGTGGAATCATTTTTTTGATGCTTTCAAATGTTGGAATAAACTCCCCACATTTAACAGGATAACCAATAACATCCTTTTTTTCAACCATTAAAACATCAACATCATTTTTTTCAATTAAGGAAAAACCTGCTGAAACCCCAGCAACACCTGCACCAACAACTAAGACATCAAACTTTTTCCTCAATTCTTTCTAACCCTAAAATTGCTCCTAACAAATATATATAATAGGCGAGCCATAGTTTATTTAACATTAATTAACCTTTGAGAATGAAGAAAAGTGAAAAATATCGTGGGAGGAGAAAAAGAGAAACTCAAAACCTCTGGGAGGAATAAAAAGCTGGCTTCACATGAGTTTTTAGCAGAGTTCAGGGATGACCTAAAAAATTACATCCTACGCATAGAGAGGGCTATATCAGATGAAATAGGTAGGTACAAAGATTCCTCCTTCTACAAGCCTTTATCCTACGCAGTCAAGGGAGGAAAAAGAATAAGACCTTTAATACTTATTCTATCAGCCGAGTCAATATCGCGAAAACAAGAAAACTCTAACCCTTACCCTGCAGCAGTAGCCATAGAACTTCTCCACACAGAATCCCTTATCCATGATGATATGATAGATAAAGAGTCTTATAGGAGGGGGAAACCAGCATTCCATGTCAAATACGGAGAACCTCTCACAATTTTAAGTGCAGACTTCATGTTCGCAATCGTTCTAGATATTCTTGCGGAATATAGAGAACCCCAAATACTTAAAGAGGTAGCTTCCTCGGTTCTTGAGATGTGTGAAGGTGAAGTTAAAGACTTTAAAATACAGCTTGGTCAACAAGAGTTTAGCATGGAAACCTATCTTAGCCTTATAGAAAAAAAGACAGCTTCACTGTTTTCTGTTGCTGCAAAAATAGGTGCTATTATTGGTGGAGGAGAAAAATGGGAGATTGACACCCTCTCATGGTTTGGACGTCTTTTCGGAGTTTCCTACCAAATCAGAGATGACCTCCTAGACTTGAGAAAGGGGGAAAAAGTTTCAGACTTTTTAAGGAAGCTTATGCGTGTACGTAGTTATGAGGAAGTTAAGGTTAACCTTCTGGAGATGGCTAAAAAATATTCTAGGATGGCTATTGAAACTTTAAAACCCTTAAGAAATACAAAAGCAAAAGAGTGTCTATGTGAGCTAGCTAAATTTTCGGTTTTAAGAGAATTTTAGAATAAGAGTTCTTCAACTTTTTCTATGACATTGACACCTCTTACTTCGCGTGGAAGTTGTGGAAGTGTTGCTATCATGGATTCTCCACAACTCTCTCTTAGAACCTTAAGATAATGTTTTTGCATAGCTGCACGTTCCATATGGAAGCTACATTTACAAACATCCTCCGTGATAATGTAATTTACCAATATTTTGCTAACATGCATTCCAAAAGCTTCAAGTTCTTTAAGAACTCTTTCTGTCTGTCTAACACCCAAAGCCTCAGCTATTGTCACTATTATCGTATGAGTTTTCTTACCCCTCAACATATTAAAAACTCTTTGAGCTAGCTTCTCCCATTCAGAAATTATTTCGATAGGGTCTCTTTTCGCCCTTCCCTTGGTAAGGATTTCTATAGCTTTTCGAACTCTCATATAGAGTTTTGCAGCCTCACCAAGATGTCTATAAAACTTGTCTTGAAGCTTAAGTAGGGATAGGGTTCCTCCTGCTGGCGCTGTATCCCATACTATTGTGTCATAGTCTCCACTCTCATAAAGGTCTAAAACATAGCTTAAAGCAAACTCCTCATCTATCCCAGGAGCTCCGGCAATATACTCTATTATTTCCTCACCAACAGGTAAAAACGAGGATATAACCTCATAAACCTCATACCCAAATTTTTCTTTCCACATTTCTATCACAAGCTCATAGTCTAACTCAACAACGTTAAGATTTTTTATGTTTTCCAGTGTTGTAATGTTTCCTCTAGCATTAACCTCCAAAATGTCTGATAGGGAGGGTGTTGGGTCTGTCGATATTAACAGTGTTTTAAAGCCCTTTTTTGCAAAATGTAGGGCTGATGCTGATGCACATGTTGTTTTTCCAACGCCACCTTTTCCGCAAAAGATAACAAGCTTAGGTTTTTCAACGTCAAGATAGCTTAAACCCTTTACCTCCAAAAATATCCACCGATAATACTATACTGGAAACCCTTAAAAATACTTACTTATTCAAATTCAAAAGTTAAAAAAGAAGGTTTTTTGTTTTAGATTAGCTGTCCAGCCGCTAGAAGAGCATATCTTCCAGACACACTACCAACAGCTACCAAGATAAAGCATAGATAGAGTAGAAGTATCCATACTGAGAGTGGAATGCCGAGTCTCAGTTTTGCCAACAGGTAGACTATTAGGGGTATTATTAAACCTAAACCTATGAAGCCACCCCAAAACATAGAGAACAACAGGAAGTTTGTGAAAAGCAGCGTGTATTGGGCTGTTCCAGCTACAGAGGTTAGGTAAGCAACGGTGAATGCTAAGTCTATTACGATTAGTATAGCCATATATAAACCTGCACGCTCTGGAATCCTATGGATAAGAACTGTTCTACGAGCCTCTAGAAGGCTTGGACATAAACGTGGCATAAACACACCAATAATTGGTATAGCAAAAACCGCTAGGACTAAGCCTGAAAGCATTGCATTTACAGAGATAACCCATGGGAAAAACGGTGAACCCCAAAATGGTTTACCACGAGCAAAGGCTAACATCACACCTGGATAAATTGTCACGAGGAAACCTAGAACCACGTTTACAGCACCACAGATTATTCTAACCACATAGTTTATCAGAGTCTCCTTACGGAAAAGCCACAGGATTGCGTTTAGGGCTGCCACAGCAATAAAGAATATTCGGAAAACAGTTCCAGCGGATACCATTGAAACTGGTAGGTGGCTGAAAACATAGATAACGTTCATGGGGGCTACTGTAAGTCTTCCAAGGTCAAGCATAACCGTTAGAAGGCTTGCTAAACCTAGTATTGGTGCAAGATATGCTCCTGACTCTGCTAAGGCATCGTATTCACCCTTACCAAGAATATGGGCTGCTCCACTAGCTATGGCTGCCCCACCAGCACTACCTATAAGGAAAAGGTCTATGGCTGTTAACCATCCCCAAACCAAATGAGCCATAATCTCACCTCCCCTCCTACTTCTCCTCCTTTAAAGTTTTAGCTACCTCCTCCTTTCTCCTAAGGAATTTTGCAGCAAAATATCCTGCAAACGAAATAATTGTAGCGATAACCCCAACACTAGCTATCGAGGTTAACATATCAGACTTGAATGTCTCCATAGGCTTTGAGGAAACCTCCGGAAAACCTAGCTCCTTGAAAGGAACATCTGAAACAAAAATCATAGAGGTCCCTCCTGCCTCCTTCTCACCATATATGTAGGGTGCACCAGAACTATGCGCCTTTTCCAGGATTTCATCTCTATCCCCAAACTGAAGAGCACCTGTTTGACAGTTTGCAACACAAGCAGGAACCATTCCAGCCTTAATCCTATCCACACAGAAAACACATTTGCTTATAACCTTCTTTTCCTCGTCAAAATGTGGTACATGCCATGGACAAGCTTCAACACAATATTTACAGCCTATACACCTGCTTGGATCATAAACCACAGGACCCTCTGGAAGCTTTTTAAGTGCTTTTGTTGGGCATACAGATACACATGCTGGTTCTAAACAGTGCATACATCTGAGAGAAGCCATCCTCCACTTTACGATACCCTCCTTCTCTCTCACCTCGCTAAATTTGACATAGCACCAAGTGTCTGCTGAAAATCTTGGTGGGTTTACATATTCGTTTTCTGCTGTAATTCTTGTTTCTTCCGCTGGGAGCTTATTCCAGATTTTACATGCTATTTGGCATGCTTTACAGCCTATACATTTTCTAATATCAATTAACATGGCTTTTGGTTTTGTGGTTGTTGCTGTTAGGTTTTTTGTTTTACCAGATGTGACAAATAGAGTTGTTAAACCAAAACCTGTTCCAACAGTTTTTAGGAAACTTCTTCTTGAGAACTTTTCACCCATTTCCTTCTCACCACCTAAGCCTTATAAACCTTAACACATACATCCGACATGCATGCTGAACCTGTTGGGTCTTTTCTGGCTAAAATGTCTTCAATAGTTTGGTCTGGAATTAGGTCTCCATCGTTTGCTCCACGTTTATAGCCGTAGATTAAGCCTTTTGACCAATGTCCAAAGCCATGTGAAAGACAAACACAGTCTTTTCTTATTCCATCGAAAAGTTTGGCTTTAACCTTAACTTTTCCAGCTCTTGACTCAACCCAAACCCATTCAAGGTCTCTAATACCTAGACTTTTAGCAGTTTCAGGATGGATTATGGCTGCGTTTTCAGGACAGGCTTCCAAAAGATACGGGTTATCTGTTGTTTTACCATGCCTATGGACGGCAGGTCTTGTTATGATGAGGTAAAATGGATATTCTGAGGATGGTTTATCTCTTCTTGGTTCCCATGAGGGTAGCGGGTCATAACCATACTTTTTGAAGGTTTCACCGTAAATCTGAATCTTTTTACCAGCCTTAGCCATAGATTCAAGCTTTGTAAGAGGCTTAAATTCTCCGGGTTTACTCCATACACCTTTAGCTGCCAGCTCTTCAAAGGATATTCCTAAGGCATGTTTTACTGCTGTTTCAAGATATTCGGTAGATGTGAAGAATGTCCCATCAGACTTCTTAAAGTATTCTGGTGCTATCCTTTTTCCAAGCTCACAGAATATAACTCCAGCACTCTTACATGAATACATTGGGTTTATAACAGGCTGGAAAACAGAAACCTGTGGATACCATCCATTATAGATTCTTACACTAAATCCTTTTCTCTCCCAGTAGGTGCATTCTGGGAGGACTATGTCAGCTATCTGAACCGATTCGCTTGGTAGAACATCAACCGTAACTATAAACTCAAGCTTTTTAAGAGCCTCAACAAGCTTCTTTGGGTTTGGGAATGAAAGAAGATTATACTTGTAAATGACCGCTGCTTTTACCTCGTAAGGCTTCTTCTCCAAAATATGGTTTGCAAGTGTTGAGAAAATTCCTAGCTTAACCTTATCAAGTAATGGAAGTTTGCTTCTTCCACAAATATCCTCTTTTACTGGTGGTTTTGGGTATGGTGGAGGTGGAAATACCTTGTCGAGTGATGGAAAATTAACACCCTTGGTGAAAAGCCATCCTCCAACATTATCTATACTTCCAACTAAAGCATTCAAAATTATTATTGCATGTTCAAGCTTCCAACTGTTAGCATAGTTTGGTCCTGGCGGATCCCTCTTGTGAACAGGAATTACTGATGGTTTTGTTGTTGCAAATTCTCTTGCTATCCTTCTAATGGTTTCGGCTGGAACACCTGTTATCTTTGAAGCCCATTCTGGTGTGTATTGGCTTGCCCAACTCCTAATTTCACTCTCATACTTCTTAAAGTTTGTATATTTCTCAACGTAGTCTTTGTCGTAAAGGTTTTCGCTAAGAATAACGTTAATCATAGCTAAAGCAAAAGCTAAGTCTGTTCCTGGAACAATCTGAATCCATTCATCTGCCTGTGAAGATAATAGGGTTACAAATGGGTTAATAACAACAACTTTTGCACCTTTCCATTTTCCCTCAATAAATCGGCGTGTAATACAGACTTTGGCTTTTGAAGGCTGATCCCACCCAAAGCATAGAATATATTTTGAGTTTGGAAAATCGTAGGACCATAATTTTGCTCCTATGGTAAACTTTTGCACAACCACATGGGTTATAATACATGTGTCATGGTGGGTAATTCTGTTCGGTGAACCTATAGCTTTTCTAAGTCTTTCAACATAACTGTTCGGATACGCTATAAATATTATCGATTGGGGACCATAGGTTTCCTTGATTTCCTTTAGCCTTTTTGCTGTTGTGTCTAGGGCTTCATCCCAAGAGATTGTTACCCATCTAGGATCTACATCAATACCTTTCTCAGGATTTGTTCTTTTCAAGGGATATTTTAGCCTGTCTGGAGCATAAGGTAAATGGGTGCCTGCAATACCCTTAGCGCACATTTTACCTCCACTATGGAGGTCTTTAGGATTACCTTCAACAAACTTTATTACCCCATCCTTAGTGTAAGCAATTATACCACACTGGGAATGGCATACACCACAACTTGTGTAATATTTCTCCATTACTGGTGGTTTAGGCCATTCAATCGATGGTTGAAACTTTAACGTGTTTAGAATTACATCTTCCCTACCGCCAAACAAGCCAAGAAAAGCAGTGGAAACCGCTGCTGTTTTAATAAAATCACGTCTAGTTTTCTCCGCCATTATAAACACCTGTAAGGCTTTAGTCAATTATCTGAATTTATTCTACTTAAAAATTTTATCCCAAATCTTATGAAAATGTAAGGTGATATGTTTTAGGGGGATGTTAGGGTTAAACTTTAACGGTGAGGAGATGACAAAGATAGCAACCCATAGGAGTAGTATCTACGGCTCTTTAGCTGTTTGCCTATTAAACCCTTCAGAGGAAAACATCGGAAAAATTCTTGGAAAAAGAAATATTGTTAAAAAGGTTCTGGAGTGTGTAGAGAAACTTCCTAAAACGTTTTCTTTTAAGACTATAGGACTCTTAGAGAAGCTTGCTAATCAAATTGTAGGTTTAGACAGTTTAAAATTAAAAGTTGAATATACAAGGCTTTTTATTTCATCCTATCCTAAGGTTCCATGCCCACCCTACGAGTCTGTTTATACGACAGAAGATAGACTTACAATGAGAGAAAACACTCTTAACGTTCTCAGATTTTATAACAGGTTTGGTTTAGGTTTAGTAGAAACTTTTAATGAGCCCCCAGATCACATAGCCGTAGAACTAGAGTTTATGTATTTTTTGGTTTCTAGAGAGGCTGAGGCTTGGAAAAATAACGATAAAAGTGAGGCTTACCGTTACCTAGAGGCTGAAAAAGAGTTTTTATCAAAACATTTGGGTGTATGGGTTTCAGACCTACATCAATGTGTGGAAAAACATGAGAAAGAGATTGTTTTTTATAGGGTTATGCTATGCTTTTTAAGCGAATTTATTAAGGAGGACTTAGAATTTATTGAAACCGTTTTAAAAGGGAAAAAACTTTAGATTTTTAGGAATTCTTTTAGATAGTTTTTGGCTAACGCACCTATAATTCTCAGCCTTACATCCAAACCAGAAGTTAAAGGCCATGTTAAAAGCTCCTTTTTAGAGCATAAGAGACCCTCATAAGCCTTCTCAACTTCATCTTTTAGCTTTAAAAGTTTAGTTTCCAGCTCCTCACCTTTAAAGCTTTTAACAATTTCATCAACTTTTACCGTTGTTTTTTCAGCGATCTCCAGCTTTTTAGATATAGTCTCAGCTTCATCCTCCCCGATGAGGCCATGCTTTAGTCTAACCTTGTTAATTAGGTTTGCAGCCTTATAGGTGGCTTTAACTATTCCATCTCTTGAAAGCCATCTAGTCTCATAGTTTAAAAAGTATTTCCAGCTTGGTTTTTTTAGGGCATTATAATGTTCTTCAAGGGTTTTATAGAAAACCCTATAACCGTAAAATTCGGGGTTCTCGAAGACAAGGCTTCCTGGGTCTAGAAATGGGGCTAAAGGAGCGATAAAAGGATGTAAGACCGTTTCCCTACCTTTAAAAAACTTAAAAAGTCTATCTATATATTGAATTGTTTCAACCACAGATTCTTGGCTTTGTTTAGGCAGTCCTATCATAAAGAATACGTCAACCCTTTTAAAGTCTAACTGATAAAGTAGGTTTAAGGTTTTTTCAAGTTCGCTGTTTCCATAGGTTCTTCCAAAGCTTTTACGTATCTCTTCATCATGAGATTCTGGAGAAATCTCTACGCTTGCATCTGGTGAAACTTTTATGATGTTTTCAAGAAAACTTTTGTTTGCAGGCTTGAAAAGCTCAAAAACAAGTGGGTTATCTATCTTCTCTCTTTTAAGGATGTTAAAAAATTTTTCTACATATTTTTCTCCACAAACCCTAAGGTCGTTTAAGATGAAAATAGCACATTTGATATATTCACCTATAATCTTAATTTCCTCAAAAAGTGTTTCAGGCTTTTTTAACGCTGGCTTTACCCTACCACAAATATTCTTATAGGCAAAACCTGAACCTCCACAGGTTACACAGTTAAAAATACATCCTTTAAACGGTAAAATAGCAGCCATAGGATATTTAAACCAGTCCTTATAGTGAAGGTAGGCTGTGGGATCTAGGTCTTTTGCAGCAGCTTTAATAACCAAACCATAATCCATCATATAGTCGTCAAGGCTCTCTGGAATAAAGCTTAAAGGGTTAACCTTTACTTTTCCATCTCCTGTTTTCCATGTTAGGTTTGGGATGTCTTCAGGCGTTTTATTCTTTTCTAAACATTCAATAAGTTCTAGTAGGGGTTTTTCTGTGGTGTCACCACGGATAACAAAGTCGACATATGGATGGTTTTTTATCAGTTCTAGGTGATAGTAGGAGGCAGACATACCACCAAAGATAACAGGTTTATCTGGATGAATTTTTTTTACTGTTTTTGCAAGCTCTAAGCCACCTTCAACATGGGGGAGCCAATGAAGGTCTATTCCAAAGGCTATAGGGTTAAGAGACTTAAGCTTTTTTTCAAGGTTAAAGTTTTTGTTTAGAAGCATTTTTAAGGCTACGTTTAAAATTTTTACCCTATAACCATGCTTGCTAAAAAAGCTTAAAATGCTTAAAAAACCAACAGGATAGGATTCAAAAATCGGGGAGGAGGGAACAACATCGCTAATAGGTCCAAGCACAACAGTTTTTTCTCTAAAATTATGGATTGTTGGTGGATGTAACAACACGAGGTCTACCAATAAGCCAAAACCTCTCCATAGTTACTTTTATGTTTAGGTAATCTTACTCTAATGTAAGGTAAAAGTCCTACGTTTAACGTTTCGAGGTTTCAGTCTTGACCAGCCTAGGTAAATGGCTACAACTTTTAAGAGCAAATTTTCTCCTTCTAACAGTTGTAACAGTTTTTACAGGGTTGGCTTTAAGCTTTTATAGGTATCATACGTTTAATGTCTTAAATGCTGTTTTATGTTTGGTTGGTGCATTATTAGCCCATATGGCTGTAAACGTTTTTAACAACTATTTTGACTATAAGCTTGGTGTTGACAAATATACACCAAAAACACCATTTAGTGGAGGTATAAACCTTATAGTTGAAAACCAGATAAAACCTTCAACAGCATTTTGCACAGCAGCCATATGCCTTATCGGAGCTGGAATTATTGGAGTTTACTTTCTTAGGTTTTTCTTTTGGCCTCTTCTACCAATAATTGTTTATGGCATGGTTTCAATCTACTTTTACACGGCTTACCTTTCACGTGTTCCAGCTTTAAGCGAAATTGTTGCAGGAACAAACTATGGGTTTATAGCTTTAGGAGCAGCAATCACCCAGTATGGATATGTGGGTTTAGAAGGGTTTGCTGTTTTTGTGCCTATAAGCATACTTGTAAGCGTTCTTCTCTTTTTAAACGAATTTCCAGACGTTGAGGCTGACAAAATGGCTGGAAGAAGACATCTTGTAATATTGGTTGGGAGGGAAAAAGCATCAAAGCTTTATGTCTTCTTTTTGGTTTTAATGTATTTCTTGGTTATACTTTTTGTTTTATTTAAACTTTTACCCTTAACATGCTTAATGGTTTTCGCTACTCTGTGGTTAAGCTATAAAGCATCCACCGTAACCCTAAAAGATTATGGAAATGTAGAAAAAATTGTTCCGGCACTTGCTCTTAACGTTCTTATCGTTCTGGTAAGTATAGGTTTGCTTGGTGCTGGGTTACTGTTAGGAGCCATTCTAAAAATTTAGACTGCTAAAAAGATTATAAGGAGTAGAAGAACCAAAAATCCTCCTATTATCCCACAGATATTAAAGTTTAGGATTCCGGGATGGGTTCTCCTAAACTTTTGGATACCTGCTGGAAGCTTCTCAACAAAGACAAGATAATAGAATCTGTCTATATAGTAACATTCGAAAAGCATTTTTTGGATTGAACCCCAAACACCCCTACCAAACATTTCTGGGGATGGTTTTCTTTTAAGGTAGAGGAGGTAGGCTGGTGTTATTCCTACAACCCAAGCTATAACAGACAACCCTAAGATTAGAGGATCTATTCCTCCAACCCCAGCCGTATGGATACCCATAAACTCCGCAAACTCATGTTCGAAGAATCCTGTTATAACTGTGAAGGCTGCAAGAATTATTAGGGGTATAGCCATAACCTTAGGCTCATGGATATGAAACTTTTTAGCGTACTCAGATTTTTCTCCGAAAAACGTTAGAAATAATGCTCTAAAAGAGTATGCTACCGTTATTATGGCTGTTATATAGAGGACTATAAAAGCCCAAATATGTCCTGATTCTAAGGCTGTTTTAAATATTAGGTCTTTAGACCAGAAACCGTTAAAGGGTGCTATACCGCTTAAGGCTAAAACACCGAAGAGACATGTAAAAAAGGTTATTGGCATATCCTTTCTTAACCCACCATAGTTACGCATATCTCTCATACCTCCAAGCTCATGGATAATTACACCAGCCGTTAGAAAGAGAAGAGCCTTAAACACTGCATGACTCATAAGGTGGAATTGGCTTGCAAGAAATCCAGCTCCAACAGCAAGACCTAAAGCTGACATCATATATCCAAGCTGGCTTATGGTTGAATATGCCCATACACGTTTAAGGTCTACAGCTGCAAGTCCTGCTGTCGCTGAAACTAGTGCTGTTGCAGCCCCAACCCATACTAGAGCAGTAAACCATGCTTGAGGAGCATAATTCATGTAGATTAGGTGGGTTCTAGCCATAAGGTAAACTCCAGCCTTAACCATTGTTGCTGCGTGGATTAGGGCGCTAACCGTTGTTGGACCCTCCATAGCGTCTGGAAGCCATGTGTGGAGTGGTAGCTGTGCTGATTTTCCTATGGCACCTCCAAGCAGAAATATGGGAATCAGTGTGAAAACTGGTTTAACCCAGCTGGTTTTGAGAGATTCTTCAAGCGCTGTAAAGCTTAAGCTTCCAACGTTAAGGTAGATTAAAATTATTCCTACAAGGAGGAAGCAGTCTCCAACTCTTGTAACTATAAAGGCTTTCATTCCAGCTTTTCTTGCTTCAGGACGTTTATACCAGAAGCCTATGAGGGCGTAGGAGCATAAACCAACCATTTCCCAGAAGATGTATAGGGAGAGGAAGTTGTCAGCTAAAACAAGACCTATCATTGAACCTATAAAGAGCAACATGAAAAACCAGTATCTTGGTAGGCTTTCATCTCCAGCCATATAGCCTAAAGAATAAAGCAGTATTAACGCACCTATCCATGCTACAATATTACACATAAAAACACTTAGGGGGTCAACAAGACTTCCAATCTTAAGGTTTAGAAAACTTGGTATTGCAACCCAGTCAATGTATGGGTTTGGATAGGGTGGACCGTGAAGCACATCTGGGAGCATTGATGCAGCATAAATGGCTACAATAAAACCTATAACAACTGGGAATATGTCTCTAACTTTTGGATGGAGTGATGCAAGAGGCATTAAAACTGCTGCTATAAGTGGAATAACCCAAACCAAGATTGGTGCATAAGGTAGCATTTTACCCTCCTAACCTCCATAAGTTAACTGTTACCCGCACACTTAACCATGGTTTCCGGTTTAAACTATCCTTAAACCAGCTTTATACTTAAATTATTTACGCTTAACCTTAAGGGGAAAGCCGTCTGTGGAAATCTTTATGTATGAAATTAAAAAAATTAAACCATAAAGGTTTTAGGTAAAGTTGTGAGGGAGAAAATGTTTGGCTGCGACAAAACAGGTTGTTAAACCAAAAATTTTTGGAAGTCTTTTAGCTGAGGTTGTAAGAAAAGACATTTGTTGTGGTTGTGGAGCATGCGTTTCTGTATGTCCAGTTGGAGTACTTACCATGAAAAAAGTTTCTGGTAAGGATGAACAGCCAACCCTTATAGGAAAATGTATCCTATGTGAATACTGCTATAACCAGTGTCCTTGGACGGAGCCTCAACCCTCAGAGGTTAACATTTTTGGTAGGTCTAGATTTGAAAAGGAGGAGCTTGGTGTTGTTTTAGCCAGCTATTCAGCAAGGTCTAAAAGAGAGGAAATTTTAAAGGTTGCTTCAGATGGTGGTGTTGTAACAAGTCTTCTGGTTTACATGTTTGAGAAAGGCTTTATTGATTGTGCTGTTGTCTCATGTTTAGGTGGGAAGGAACCGTTAAAACCTGAGCCAAGAGTTGTTTTAAGCCCAGATGAACTTTTAGAGTGTGCTGGCACAAGGTATACTGTTAGCCCAACCTTGCTAGGTTTAGGTTCTGCTGTTGATGAGTATGGTAAGGAGAGAATAGCTGTTGTGGGTACACCATGCCAGATTAGAGCTATCAGAAAAATGCAGTATTCTCCACATGGAGCCTTAAAATATGGCTCGAAGGTTTTTATGGCTATAGGCTTATTCTGTATGGAAAGCTTCTACTACGACAAATTGATTAAGGAATATCTCCCACAAAAAACTGACCTTGGAAAGGTTTCAAGGTTTTCAATTAGGAAGGGAAAGTTTATTGTTGAGGCTGATGGACAAAAAGTTGTAAATGTGTCTTTAGATGAGGTTAGACCCTATGTTAGAGGTTCATGCCACCACTGCACAGATTTTACATCTGAATTGGCTGATGTTTCTGTTGGTAGTGTTGGCTCCCCCGACGGATGGTCAACAGTTCTTCTTAGAACAGAGAAAGCTAGACGTATCTTTGAAGACGCTGTAAACACAGGATACCTTGAATGTAAACCTTTAGAACAGGTTAAACCTGGAAAGGTTGCTGTTGTTAAGCTTTCTAACCTTAAAAAACAACAAAAGTAAAAGAATTTTTTTAGTTTTAACCCTCCCTAATTTAAGCTTAAAATTTTCATTAACCCTACTTCTTCTTAGCTTTAATGCTACTTTAAGATGGAGGAGTTAAAGATTGAGTGAAGTTAAGGTAAATGGAAGTATCCTTGAAGGTGGAGGACAGATTCTTCGTGTTTCAACAGCTCTTTCAGCTTTAACAGGTAAACCTTTAAAGGTTTTTAATGTTAGAGCAAAACGTAGCCCCCCTGGGCTTAGGATGCAACACCTTACAGCTATAAAGGCTTTAGCTGAGTTGGTTGATGCTAAGGTTAAGGGGTTAAACGTAGGCTCTAAAGAAATTGAGTTTTATCCTAGAACTATTAAAGGTGGAAACTTTAATTTTGATGTTGGAACGGCGGGTAGTATAACGTTGGTTCTTCAAGCCTTAACTCCTGTTGCAGCTTATGCACCCCAAAAGGTTTTTGTTGAGATTAAGGGTGGGACAAACAATAAGTGGGCTCCACCAATCGAATATATGCAACATGTTTTTTTCCCTGTTCTTAAAAAAATGGGGTTTGAGGGTTCTGTCTCACTTGTTAGAAGAGGTTTTTATCCTAAGGGTGGTGGAATTGTTAGGGCTTACCTCAACCCTGTTAAAAGTTTAAAACCGTTAAACCTAACAGATAAACCCAAGGTTGAAAAGGTGTGGGGCTTAGCCTACAGTTGTAGACTTCCAGAACATATACCTAAAAGGATGGCTAAAACTGCTGAAAGAATTTTGGTTGATAGTGGATTTAGAGATGTACAGATTGAGGTTGAAAGTCTTCAAAGTGGACATGCTAAATGTTCGCTTGACCCTGGTTGTGGAATCGTTCTTGTTGCTATGTTAGGGGATGGTTTAAGAATGGGTTCTGATTGTCTTGGTGAAATTGGAAAACCTGCTGAAAAGGTTGGGGAGGAAGCTGCTTTATCCCTTCTTCAACAGTTAAAAGAGGAAGCTTTGGTTGACTTTCATCTTGCAGACCAGCTTATAATTTGGGTTAGTTTGGCTGAGGGAACTTCAAGTTTTTATACTAGCAGATTGACGCTTCACACCTTAACCTCTATAGAGGTCTGTAAACAGATTTTGGGTGTTAACTTTAGGGTTGAAGGTGAAGAAGGTAAGCCTACAACCATATCCTGTAGGGGGATAGGTTTAAAAAACAAGTTTTTATAGTCTGTTTAGAGAATTTTAGGGTTGTTGGAGCGTTGACTGTTGGATAAACCTAAACATGGGTTTTACATTGGAAGGTTTCAGCCAGTCCATAAAGGGCATATCCACGCAATAACCTATGCTTTAACTAAGGTTAGGGAACTTATCATCGGTATTGGTAGTGCCCAGTTTAGCCATGAACTTGATAATCCTTTTACGGCTGGAGAAAGGTTTACCATGCTTAGGCTTGCTTTAGATGAGCATGGGGTTAGAAGAGAATCATATAGTATAATTCCTATCCCTGACACAAGAATTCATAGTTTATGGGTTGCTCAGGTTATTGCTTACACACCGAAATTTGATGTTGTTTTTACTAATGACCCTTTAAGTAGGGAGCTTTTTGTTGAGGCTGGTTTTAAGGTTGAGGGTATACCCTATAAGAATAGGGAAACCTATAATGCAACAAACGTTAGGGAAAAAATTTTAAGTGGTGAAAACTGGGAGGAACTTGTTCCTAGGAGTGTTGCTGAGTTTATTAGGCAGATTAGGGGGATCGAAAGAATAAAGGATTTAGCTAAGACAGATAATCCCTTCAAAAAGAAGGTTAAGGTTTAACGCTTACGGTTATTTTGTCTCCAGGTTTTACGTTTAAAATTTTTGAAGCATTATCCATATTTACTGAAACCTCTAGAAAACCACCACTTCCAACTATTGTAAGAATTTTCCCACGTTCAACCTTAGAATAGGAGTCTAAAAGTTTAACCTTAACAGGTTTCCCGTTTTTAAAGCTTATAGTAAAGCTTTCACCATAATCTATCCTCTTCATTTTTAGGTGTTTTTGGGTTATGTTTGTTATGATATTTCCAAAATGGTCTACATGGATTACCTCGCCCATAATCTCGTTTTTGAGAGTTTTTGGCTTAGTGTAGGATGGCACTATATAGTCTGTAAACTTCTCCCCAAACTCTTTTACTGGAACCCCTAGGGAGAGGTAGGCTGCAACAGGAGCAAAAATATCTCTTCCATGAAAGGTTGTGGAAATCTTCTCTCTCATATACATCCTGTTTTTTATCTCATAAACATGTTTTATTCCAAGTTTTTCTGCAGCCAATATTAGAAGACCATTATCAGGACCTACAAAAAAAGCCGACTCAGCCTCAACTATTATCGGTTTTCTTTTACCTCCAACTCCAGGATCAACTACAGCAACATGAATTGTTCCTTCAGGAAAATATTCTACAGATCTTGCTAGTAGGTATGCTCCCATTCTAATGTTGTAGGGTTCAACCTCATGGGTTAAGTCTACTATGGTAGTGTTTGGGTTTATTGAAAGTATAACTGCCTTCATTTCGGCAACATAGGTGTCTTTTAAGCCGAAGTCTGTTAGTAGAGTTATTATAGGTTTTTTAGGCATAGCTATCAAAACCTTTATCATGTAAAATGGGATATTTTAGATTTCAAGTTTAGGGTGGAATTTGTTGGAGACAAAAGAGTTACTGTTAATGATTCCAGGTCCAACTAATGTCCCACCAAGAATAATGAAAGCTATGTTTAAACCGATGATAAACCATAGAGATGAGGAGTTCAGGGCTCTCTACAAGAATATCCTTGAAAACTTAAGGTATGCCTTCCAAACAAAAAACGATGTTTTCCCTTTAACATGTTCAGGGACAGGTGGTGTAGAGTTTGCTATTGGAAACCTTATAAGTAGAGGAGATAAGGTTATTGTTCCTGTTAACGGTCTTTTTAGTGAAAGACTAAAGGAGGAGATTATACGTTTTGGTGGAGTCCCAATTGAGATTAGGAGCGAATGGGGTTCTGCTTGTAGTGTTGAGGATGTTAAAACGGTTTTGGAAAACGAGAAGGATGTTAAGGCTATAGCCCTAGTTTATAACGAGACCTCAACCGGAACAACTTTAAGAAGCCTCCCGGAAATTGGGAAGCTTGCAAAAAAGTATGATGTGCTTTTAATTGTTGATGCTATTTCTGTTTTGCTTGGAGACTATCTGCCTGTTGATGAATGGGGTGTTGATGTTTGTATTGCTGGAAGCCAAAAATGTTTTGCATGTCCCCCGGGTTTAGCTATGGTTTCTGTGAGTGAAAAAGCCTATGAGGTTGCTGAAAAAAACAGGTTTAGACCCTTCTACCACGACCTTTTAGCATGGAGAGAATTTAAAGGTAGGCTTGAAACACCTTTTACACCTGTTCTTCCACTTTACTATGCACTTGATGAAGCCTTAAAAGTGTTAAAGGAGGAGGGGTTAGAGAATAGGGTTCAAAGGCATAGAGTTTGTGCTCAAGCCTTCTATATGGCTTTTGAAGAAATGGGTTTGGATACTGTTGCTCATGGAGATTTAAGGTCTAATACTGTGATTGTCCCATGGCTTCCAACGAATGTGGATGATAGAAGATTTAGGGAAAATCTGAAGAAAAAATATGGTGTTGTTGTTGCAGGGGGGGGTGGAAAACTTAAAGGTAAAACTTTTAGGATTGGAAGTATGGGGACAGTCTCAAAATCTGAGGTTTTAAGGACTATTAGGGGTATCCTTGGAAGTCTAACGGATACTGGCTACAACCTAGACATAAAACCTGATGAAATTGAGTCGAAGGTGGAAAAAGTTTTTTCAGGATTCAAGTTTTACCAATTTTATTAAGAATGTAGTCTAAAACCTTTTTTGCAATAACCTCCTTTCTGGCTAGGGGAATTTTTTGAACGTTTCTATCCTTATCAACAATCAAAACTTCGTTTGTTTCACATCTAAAACCTACATTTTCTCTTCCAACATCGTTTGCTACCATCAAATCTATTCCAGACTTTACCAGCCTCTCATAAGCCCTATCAGCAAGTTCTTCGTCAGACAAATTATATTCAGCCTTAAACCCTACAACAAAGGTTTTAGGGCTAACCTTCTTAGCCTCCTCAATTATTTTTATTGTAGGTTTTAAGGTTAAAGTTAACTTTGAAACCTTATCCGTGGAAACCTTATGGCTAAAAACGTTTTCAGGAGTAAAATCTGCAACAGCCCCAGCAGCAATTAGAATATCATAAGAGTTCTTTTTCAGCTCAGAGATAACCATGTCAAACATTTCCTTACTTGTTTCAACGTTTAACGTTTTAATGTTAGTTGGGGGTTTTTCTGTTCCAAGACCATAAACAAGCGTTACTTCAGCCCCTCTTCTTTTAGCTTCCTCGGCTACAGCTATCCCCATCCTACCTGAACTCTTATTTGTTATGATTCTTACAGGGTCGATATACTCGTAGGTTGGACCTGCTGTCACTAAAACCTTTAAACCAGCCATATCTCCACCTTTAAGCCTTAAAATTACAGCTTCAACAATGTTTTCAACCTCAGCAAACTTTGCTTTTCCCTCCTCAATTCTAGGCATTATAAACTCGTAACCCCAACTCCTAAGCTTTCTTATGTTTTCTTGGGTTGCAGGATAATCATAGAGGCTTTTATGCATGGCTGGAGCTATTAAGACTGGTATTCCTAAGCCGTGAGCAGCTATTGTCACAGCTGTTACTGGTGTATCGTTTATTCCTGAGGCAAGCTTTGCTATTGTATTTGCTGTTGCTGGAGCTATTAAGACTAAGTCTACTCTACCCTCACTCTCAGAAAGCGAAATAAAATCTATTTTTCCATCGAGCTTTAAGGTAGGTTTGTTTCCTGTAGCCCACTCCATAAGGTATGGGTGGATTATTTTTTGGGCCATCGGTGAAAATACTGGATAGACTTCCGCCCCATGTCTCATAAGCTCTCTAGCAATTTTTGGAGATTGAGAAGTAGCGACACTTCCGGTTATGCAGAGAGCGATTTTTCTGTTTTTAAGCTCTTCACCTTTGGAGCCTATAATACTTTTTGATGGATGTTTAAACTCCAAATCTGGTTTTCCCTCCTAAACCTTTCTTCAAAACTTTTAACTAAAACTGTTAAAAGCCTGTTTAGAGGTGTAGCTACACCGAGTTTTTTTCCAAGTTTTACAATTGCACCGTTTAAATAGTCTATTTCTGTTTTTTTACCTTTTATTAGGTCTTGAAGCATAGAGTTTAGGTTTTTTGCTGTTGCTTCTGCTGTTTTAAGCATTAACCTTATAGGGTCTTCTTTAAGGTTAATTCCCATCTTTTCAGCAACTTTAACACCCTCTTTTACTGTGTCGACCATAAGTTCCCTTATCTTACTGTCCTCTATAAGCTCCCCATTCCTTTTCCCTGTTAAGGCTCCATAGGGGTTTATCCCAACATTAACAAGAGTTTTAATCCAAACCTCTTCACTAATATTAGCCGAAGCCTCAGCCAGAAAGCCAGCCTCCTCAAAAACCTTAACAATCCCTAAGGTTTCCTTCTTAAGGTTTTGGCTGTAGGGTTCACCTATAAGTGTTCTTCCTAAACCTGTACATGTTACGGTTCCTGGCTTATCTATATATGCACCATTAAAGGTTACAGCCCTTAAAACATGGTTTTTACCCAAAATCTGAGATACTTCATCCTCAACTCCTAAACCGTTTTGAAGGCAGAGAACAAAAGTTTTTTTCTTCACTAGGTTTTTTATCTGGATTGAAGCTTTTTTTGCATCATAAGCCTTAACCGTTAAAAGAACTAGGTCAAAATTTTCTGTTAGAAGGTTTTTTAGGTTTGTTTCAGCTCTAATGTTTTTGGAAACCTGTTTTTCTATTAAGCCTTTAATTTTTAAACCGTGTTTCTGAATTTTTTCTATGTGTGGTTGTCTACCGATAAATATAACCTTGTTTCCGTTTTCAGCAAGCAGTCCCCCAAATAGGCTTCCTATTGCACCAGCACCCATAACAAGAATATTCACTCTTAAATTTCACCCAACAATTTTTTCCCATTTTTTTAGTTTTAAAACCTTTGAAAGGGTGCTTCCTCTTTTTATTTCAGCCCTAATTCTTTGCTCTTTCTCAAAAACATCTTTGGCTCTGTTAGCTATCTCCACAGCATTTTCCCTAGGGATAACAACAACACCATTATCATCAGCAACAATCCAGTCGCCAGGTCTAACCCTTACACCACCACAAACAATCTCAACGTTAATTTCTCCAAACCCTTTAGGGTCTCCAGCTGTAGGATTAATTGTTCTGGCAAAAACCGGGAACTTTAAATCTCTTATAACGTCAACATCCCTAACAGCACCATCAATAACAACACCACTAACACCTTTTTGAACACAACTCCAAGTTGCAAGCTCACCCCAAATAGCCTTTGAGCCGCCGCCAGCATCAACAACTATCACTGTTCCAGGTTCAGCTAAATCCACAGACTCAACAGGTTTAGCCCAATCTCCAGGATAGGTTCTAACTGTTAAAGCTTTACCCACAGCCTTAACACCGTTTGTGATGGGTTTTATTCCAACCATTTCACCCTTTCTATGCATAGCATCAGAAATGTTTGGAGTTGAGACCTCCATAAAAACCTTGTAAAGCTCCCCCTCCCCATACTTCTTATAGAGAGCCGTTTTAATAGGGGCTTTTGTCTCCATAGCCTTTTTTATTGTTTTTGCTGCTTCCTCAGCATTTTCAGCCTTTGTTATTGCTCCACCAACAATAACTATGGCTGCTCCAGCCTTAACAGCTTCAGCTGCAGTTTCACTGTTTATTCCACCAGCAACAGCAACAGGGATTCTTACAGCCTCAACAACCTGTTTAAGCAGTTTAAGCGGGTCTACACCCCTCATCTGCTGATCTATTCCCACATGAACACATATATAGTCTACACCAAGCTTTTCAAGCTCAATAGACCTTGAATATGGGTCCTCAACACCAAGAAGATCAACCATTATTTTTGCACCATATCTTCTTCCAGCTTCAACGGCTTCTTTTACGGTGCTATCATCGGAAACACCCAAAATTATGACTATGTCTGCCCCAGCTTTAGCAGCCATCTCAACTTCGATAGATCCTGTGTCAACAGTTTTCATGTCAGCTAAAACTGTATGGTTGGGGAAAATCTTTTTTATCTCTCTGACAGCATTAAGCCCCTCACTTTTTATTAGAGGTGTTCCGACTTCAATCCAGTCAACTCCACCTTTAACAGCTTCCTCAGCAACCTTTAAGGCTCTATGTAAGTTAACAAAGTCTAATGCAACTTGAAGTTTGGGTTTTTCACTCATATTTAATTACCTAGATAACGCCTCTTTTTCTAAAAACATTCTTTGGAATTCTTCTCCGCAAATACTCCAACCAAAAACTTTTTCTTTACATAGATTTTTCAGTCTTAGGTTAATAAACCGAACAGCCTCCTTAAGCATATTATCGTTGTTATAGCTTTCCACGATTCCCTCTAAATCTTTCCTATCTTTTTTTCTTAGGGCTTCAGCAAATCTAATCATGTTTGGGAGAGCTCTCACAAGGTTATCAACTATTGTTATCGATGCCCATATGGCTGTTCTTGAAAAGGGGTTTAAGTCTATGGCTATAACCCTTTTACCAGCCTTTCTAAGAGCAGATGTTCTGTCTCCATCCTCTATAGCAAGCAAAACCGTGTCTGCTGAGAATATACCTTCAGAGTCAACTTTACATCTTAAACTGCTAATCGAGGGAATCGTTTTATCTGCTTTTCCACCAACACCTAAAACCTTGCTTAACCCATATCTTCTTAAGGTTTTGGCTATCAGTTTTTCTCTTTTAAGAGACCTGTAAAACAGGTTTACTTCAACCTTTGCATTAACCAGTTTTGAAAGTTTTACAACCTCTCTTGCACATAGGGCTGCTGTATTTCCGTTAACGGAGATTACAGGGTTTGATGAAAGAAGAAGTGTTGCTACCGCTACCTTTTCAGCCTCAAAAGCAAACGGTTGTGTTTTTTCCCCTAACAGATAGTCAAAACATTCACCCCTACCATGAGCTATTAAGCCTGCTGTTGCCACAATTCCCTTCTTGAAACCCTTAACAAGCTTTTCACGTATTGTTAAAGACTCTGCCCTAGGATGGTTTTTTAGAATGTTATGCAGATTAAACTTATCCAATAATCCTTGCCCCCAAATTATCAATATCTGAAACTATAAGCTGACCGCCAAAACCGTTAAACAACTTAAGCCTTCTAACTACCTCACCTAATCTTTCTCTTTCAATAAGTGTGAAAACAGCCTCACCAAACATGTTCATGGAAAAGGGTCTTAGCTCCTTCTCAAGCTCAGCAAGCCCAGCCAAAATTTTTTTCAGTCTTAACGTGTAAAGGTTTAACCTGTCAGCAAACCTTCTTGAAAGAAACATTAAACTGTCTATTGAAGGATTTTTGATGAGTTTATTTAGGAGTACCCCTCCAACCATGTTTACTCTTTTTTTAAAAGCCTCATTTCTGAGAAACTTTTTTGTCGGAAGACCTCCCCAACATAAAGACAAAACCATAAACTTTTCTACGTTTTCTATTTTTTTAAGGGAGCCTATTCCTGGAGCCCCAGCCTCAACCCTTATCTCAACACCACCAAAACTTTCAGCTAAAACCGTTCCTAAACCTGTTTTACACTCTATTTCTGCGGTGTGGGCTATTTGGGCAGCCTCCACCTTTGAAAGACCAGTATTTAAGGCTTCGTTTAAAGCGAGGGAGAGGCTTAAGGCACAAGCACCACTAACACCGTATCCTGCACCGATAGGAACCTCAACCTTATGGTTTATTAGAACCTTGTTTGGGGAAGCTAACCTAAAAAACTTTTTTACGGTTGCTAGAGAAACAGTCATCTTACCGTTAACAGGTTTTCCGTTTAAGTATACGGATACATCCCACCTATGGTTTTTTTCAAGCCTAACCGTTGTATAAACACCCTTTCTAAGGGAGACACCAGCTCCCCTAGAACCCTTAAAAACTGGTTTTTTACAACCATCTTTTACGGTAAATATTCCTGTTATATGGGATGGTGCGAAGACTGAAACTTCTCCCATTTTTCTTAATCTTTATGTTTAGCGTTTTAGACTTAAGAATACTCTATAAATTCTTAAAATATCTTTATATTTTTCAAAGTCTTTAAAGCTCGTTTTCTCGTAAAATAAACCGAAAACTTAATAATGATTTAGGGTTAAAGGATAAAAGTCAATCGTTAGGCTGTTATGGTTTACCGTGATGAAAGATGAATCTGGTAAATAAGGGAGACTTTATCCTAATGGATTATACAGCAAAAATTAAGGAGACAAACACAGTTTTCGACACAAGTTTAGCTGAGGTTGCTAAACAAAACGGAATCTTCAAGGAAAACGTTGTTTATGAGCCTATGCTTGTTGTCGTGGGTGAAGGCTGGGTTTTAAAGGGTTTAGACGAGAAACTTCAAGGTTTAGAGGTAGGTAAAAAAACAGTTATTGAAATATCCCCTGAAAAAGCGTTTGGTTTAAGAGACCCATCTAAAATTAAAGTTATACCATTAAGAAAATTCCAACAGCAAAAAATTACACCTTATCCAGGTTTAGAGGTTGAAATTGACGGTAAGCTTGCTGTTGTTAGAAGTGTTGGGGCTGGAAGAGTTCAGGTTGACTTTAATCCTCCACTTGCAGGTAAAACTCTAGTTTATGAGGTTGAAGTTAAACGGCTGCTTCAAACTCCTGAAGAAAAGATTAAAGCATTAATCCATAGGAGAATACCTAATATTCCAGCGGAAAAGTTTGAGCTTGAAATTTTAGAAAACTCTGTTACGGTTAAGGTTCCTGAGGAAGCCCTATCCTTAGATAGGCTTCAACCAATAAAGAGGGGGGTTGCATCCGACATCCAAAAGTTTTTCCCAAACATAGATACCGTTGTTTTTGTGGATAGGTATGTTAGGAAAAAGAAGACAGAACCATCTAAAGCTGAGAAAGAAAAACCTGAACAAGAGACTTCCCAGTCATAGGGCAAACAAACTTTTCTCCAATCCTAACTATCTTATACTTTCTTTTAGGAGCCAAAATATGGGGAACACATTCATCAAACCTTTCACAGCCAATGTTTTTACATGGTTGGGGTTTAAACTCTATAATAGCTCCCTCAAAAACATATTTTGGCTCTAAAGAAACCTTAATTTCTGCCTTTTCAACCTCGACAAGCAAAAGCTCCTCACCATCTAAAAGTTTACATTTAACCTTCTTCTCCCTTAAGCCCTTAACAACATAAACAGTTTTTGCTTCTAGGTTGTGGCAAACCTTTTGATAAGCACAATTTTCACACTTTTTAGGCATACCCTCATAAACAAACATAAACCCCTCTTTTGCTTTACCAACCTGGACAAAGGTTAGCTTTCTATCCAAGAATTTTGTTAAACCCCCAATTTTAGAAACGTTTTTAAGTTAGTTAATATCTTGAGAAAATGTAACTCTTTAACCCTTTCTTTTTGAGCAGTATAGGGTTAACATGTTTTCTTAAACGTTGAGGTATAGCAAATGTTTAACCCATACAAAAGCAAACAAGAAACCTATTATAGAGGAACAACAACCGTAGGTGTTGTTTGTAAAAACGGAGTTACCCTAGCAACAGATACAAGGGTTACAATGGGATACTTTGTAGCCCATAAACGTGGAAAAAAGGTTTACAAGCTTGACGACCACCTAGCAATAACGATAGCAGGTGTTGTTGCTGACGCCCAAAACGTTGTTGACGTTTTAAGGGCTAATGTTGCACTGTTTAAGGTTAACTATGGAAGACCAATAGCAGTTTCAGCAATAGCCAGACTTGCTGCAAACCTCTTATTTAGAAGCAGACTTCTAACCCTCCAAGCCATAATAGCAGGTATAGATTCTGAGGGACCCCACATATTCTCTTTAGACCCCTTTGGAAGCATAACAGAGGAAAAAAAGTTTTTTGCTACAGGTTCAGGTTCACCAATAGCCCTTGGCATTCTCGAAGATGGTTATAGGGGAGACTTAACAGTTGAGGAGGCTATACCACTCGTTGTTAAAGCTGTTTCAGCAGCTATGAGGAGGGATGCTGCAAGCGGAGACAGTTTTGATGTTGCTATCATAACAAGAGATGGATATAGAGAGCTAACAGAAGAAGAAAAAGCAAAATATGTTAAGTCTTAGGCTGATTTCATTCAAACTTTTAAATCTTTACAGAAAAGCTTTGAAGGGTTTGAGAATTTGAGTGTTAACAATGTAAAGAAAAAAATCAGGGATGCTATTCTACAGCATGTTCCAAAGGAGGCTGAAATAACCAGAATAGAATTTGAGGGGCCGAGAATTGCTATCTACACAAAAAGACCTGAAATTCTTTTTGAGCAAAGCTACATTGTAACGGATATTGTAAACCTGATAAGAAAAAGGATTACACTTAGATGTGACCCCTCAATAAGGATGGGTGAAGAAGAAACCAAACAGTTTATCTTAAAGAATGTTAATCCAGAAGCTGAAATAACTCAAATCCTTTTTGACCCTTCACTTGGCGAAGTCATAATTGAGGCTAAAAAACCAGGCTTAGTTATTAGCAAAAACGGTTCAATGCTCCAAGAAATTATAAAGACAACCAAATGGCGTCCAAGAGTCTTAAGAGCACCACCAATACCATCAAAAATTATAGCACATATTAGACATTATTTGCATAGTGAGGTAAAAGAAAGGGAAAGAATTTTACGTGCTGTCGGTGAAAGAGTTTTTAGATCAACTTTTTATAAGACACAAGAAGTTCTTATTACCCCCCTTGGAGGATTCCAGCAGGTTGGAAGATCAGCCCTACTCGTAAGAACAAAAGAAAGTAGTGTCTTAATTGATTGTGGAATAAACCCTGGCTCAACAAACCCTGAAGAAGCCTTCCCAAGACTTGATGTAAACGAGTTTGACTTAGAAAGTTTAGACGCAGTAATTATTTCACATGCACATCTAGACCATTGTGGACTTTTACCTATGCTTTTTAAGTATGGATATGATGGACCTGTTTACTGTTCTGAGCCTACTCAAAGTCTTATGGCTCTGCTTCAGCTTGACTATCTGGATGTTATGTCTAGGGAGGGAAAAATTCCACCTTACGACCAAAAGGACGTTAGGGAGACTGTTCTTCACACAATACCCTTAAAATATGGGGTTGTTACCGATATAGCTCCAGATATTAGGTTAACCCTTCATAACGCAGGACATATTCTAGGCTCAAGCATAATCCATCTTCATATAGGTGATGGATTACACAACATAGTGTATACTGGAGACTTTAAATTTATGCGTACAATGCTTTTAGAGGCTTCAGTAACAAGCTTTCCGAGGGTTGAAACCTTAATTATGGAGAGCACTTATGGTGGACCTGAAGATTTTATGCCTCCTAGAGTCGAGGTTGAACGGAGACTTGTAGAGGTTGTAAACGAAACTTTAAGTAAAGATGGTAAAGTGTTAATTCCTGTGTTAGCTGTTGGAAGAGCTCAAGAAATAATGCTTGTTTTAAATGAGTATATGCAGAGGGGAGTCATACCTGAAACACCAATATACATTGAGGGCATGATAAACGAGGTAACAGCAATACATACAGCCTATCCTGAATACCTCTCAAAAGAGATTCAAAACAAAATTTTGTACGAGGATGTTAACCCATTCCAATCAGACTACTTTGTAACCGTTAAACATTCAAGTGCAAGAGAAGAAGCCTTTAACGGTTCACCATCGATAATTTTAGCCACCTCAGGTATGCTTGAAGGGGGACCTGTCCTAGAATATTTTAGACAGCTTGCACCAGAGGATAAAAACACGATTATTTTTGTCTCATATCAGATTGAGGGAACCTTAGGAAGACGTGTACTGAATGGGCTTAGGGAAGTTTCTATGGTTAATTCTGAAGGAAAAGTTGAAGTGATAAAGGTTAAGTGTAGAGTTGAGTCTATCGAAGGTTTTTCAGGTCATAGTGATAGAAACCAGCTTTTAAATTATGTTAAAAGGATTACACCCAAACCACAACAGGTTTTTGTTTGCCATGGGGAAAAGTCTAAGTGTTTAAGTCTTTCTTCTTCTATTGGAAGAATGTTTAAAATAAGGTGCGAAGCACCAGAAATTCTGGAAACCAAAAAACTACGTTGATATAAAGTTTAGGAGGATTTTTTTCTCCAAATTTTTATTGGTGGTGGTGTTATAACTATTCTTTCCTCTCCAAGTCTTGCAATATCACCGTTAATGGATTGGGCATAAGCCTTCAACTCGTCTATAGCATTTTTTACAGCATCTATACTTTTCATGGCAAGTGGAGTTATCTTGATGATCAGAACATTCCCCATTTGAAGTTCTTCCTTTATTCTGTTGATATCCTCATAGTCTCTTAGGGGTAGCGCTTTAATGTAGGTTACAGTTTTTTCTTCTTGAGGTTCTTCAGACATACTTCTCACTTCTAGAAGTTTTTGTTTTTCCTATTAAATTAACGTTTACACATAGAGTTTTTAGGTGTTATGATGATTTAAATGTAATCGTAATTCATCGTTTTTAAAGAAGAAGCAAAAACCTTAACTTAAAAGACTAAATTTTTTCTCT
>Ga0180301_10000556_pt1 | contig 28668 bp, 26 predicted proteins | sample GuaBasSediGuay16_FD_121797 | JGI IMG/M metagenome (GOLD analysis project Ga0180301, IMG submission 121797) | Subseafloor sediment microbial communities from Guaymas Basin, Gulf of California, Mexico - Guay16, Core 4569-2, 12-15 cm | ecosystem: Environmental > Aquatic > Marine > Hydrothermal... | reverse complement strand
TTGAGCGAAACTACAATTCAGGTAGAAACTTCTTCCTATATGTAGACTTCTTTGACCCTCATGAACCTTGGGATCCTCCAAAGTGGTATGTAGACATGTATGATCCTGATTACAAAGGAGAGGAAGTCATATATCCCGCGTATGGACCTTGTGATTATCTGACCGAGGATGAGCTTGAGCATTGTAGAGCTCTTTATGCTGCTGAGGTGACTCTTGTTGATAAATGGATAGGCAGGATTTTGGAGAAGGTAGAGGAGCTAGGCCTATACGAGAACACAGTCGTGATATTCACATCCGATCATGGCTTCTATCTAGGCGAACATGGTTTGATAGGAAAGTCGATCATAATGGGCAAATATCATGGACTTGCACCACTATATGAAGAAGTTGCTCACATACCCCTCCTAATAAGGCTACCTGATCCCATAGGTGGTGGAGAACACGTAGTGATAGATGAGCTAGTTCAGCCTCCTGACATAACAGCTACGATACTTGATATGGCTGGTATAGATTACAAGAAGTATGGTGTTCAAGGTGAATCACTATTACCATATATGAAAAACAAAAGAAGAGGCCTTCGAAAAATAGCGATAAGTTCTCCGCCTCTGATACACGGAGTAGCCTCTGGCCTAAGGCCAACTATAACCACTAGGAGATGGTCTTTGATACTTGCCTCAGCCGAGACCCCGGCATTGGAGAGGGAGGAGTATACCTTGATAGTTGATGGCATACCTCGTGTCATAAGACCATTTGGAGTGATAGATACGGAGCTCTATGACGTATTGAAGGATCCTAAGCAAGAACACAACGTTATTGAGAGGTATCCTGAGGTAGCTGAAGAGCTTCACAAGAAGTTCATTGACATGCTGAGAAGACTAGGAACTAAGGAGGAATACTTAAAGCCTTTCCTTCGATGTAAACGAATTGGAGGGGCTCATAATGAGTGAGCTCAGGAAGCTCATAGGTATCTCAACGCACTTTATTCCCATGACCTATGGAGAGACTCTTGAATATGTTGTGGAGAAGGTCTCAGAAGCCGGTATAAGAGCGTTTGAGCTAGTCCCTGTAAAATACCAAGCTCAGATAGGTTGGCCTTACAACATACCGAATGTAGGCTTATGGTATAGAGAGATGAGAGAGGCTGATGTGCAGAGGCTGAAAGATCTTCTCTCAATCTTTGATACCGTGACCATCCATGGACCTCATCTAGACCTCAACATAGCTAGCTGTAATGCAGGGATAAGGGAGGAGTCCGCAAGGCAATATATGGAGTGTATGGAGCTGGCTAGGAAGCTAGATGTCGAGATTGTGACCTTTCACATGGGCCGACAGACAGAGGGTTACATAAGGAGTGAGGAGGAGATTCTAGGATATGAAATTGAGTTCGCGAGGAAAGCTGCGGATTATGCAAAGGAACATGGTTTAAGAGTGGGCTACGAGACAGGAAGTGTAAGACGCCTTGACAAGATATTAGCTCATTTCAAGCCGGATGAATTTGGAGTAAATTTTGACTTAGGTCACGTGATCATGCAGAGAGTGAATCTGATAGAGTACATAGAGAGGTGGAGGAATAGGATAATTGAGGTTCACTTCAATGGCGTAGTACACTATTGGGGAGGCTTCATGGAGCACGTCCCTGTATGGTATAATAACTGCATCGATTATAGGCACGTGATTCCAAAGTTAAGAGACGTGGGCTTTAGAGGTCCGATAATATGTGAACTGCAAGGCAATGACCTAGAGCAATGTATTGAAGTAGTGCTTGAGGCAAGAGAGCTAATAGAGTTCCTATGGTATCACGACAACCTATTGCCTGAGAACATAAAGCCGTGGAGGATATTGAAGGTGATACGTCAATATGGTCAAAGGCAGGTAGTGCATGAGGGAGGAAAAGAATGATAGGAGGAGGAAACTAACTCTTGCCACCAAAGGTGAGCTTCCCTGTCATCTTTAGAGCCATTAGTAATAATGAAACTGTTAGTGATGCTAGCATGAATATCAGAAGGTAGATGGTGTTTGTGCGTGAGGCTAGAGTTGCTTGAGTATCCTCCAGTTCACGCTTTGTTTCCTCATATTTCTCCGTCAAGTCAGCCACCTCTTGCTTTAAACTCTTTATCTCATCTAGGCTTTCCTCATAGTCGAGCCTCAAGGCATTATATTCCTCACGAAGCTTTCCACAAGAGGTGGCAAGTGAAGTGTAGTTCTGTTCAAGGGACCTATACTTATCCACAAAGTGAAGAAGCTCATCTTGAAGCATAGTGTAGTTAGCGAGGAGACTATTGTATTCTGCCATGAGTTTTTCGTACTCAGCTATATACCTCATGAGGATACCTACTCTTGGATGAAGTCTAGCCGTCAGAACTACCTTCTCGTAACCCTCCTTGGTGACCACTATTTCTACATCTTGAACTTCTGTTAGATTGATGCCTTTGAGCACAGCTATGCCAAACTCGTTTGTTGATGCCTTGGCGAAAGCTGTCTCCACTACTGCTCCCTCTATAGGTACATTATTCCCATCTACTACTATTACGATAGGACTGAAGCCTACGTCATCTGCAAGCCATACTTTGAGGTGACCATCGTACTCTTCAAGAATATGAGGAGTACCCCATGCATACTCAAGTATGCCTCTTGCCTTCGCATTCTTCATGAAGCTGGCGATGTACGTGGGTACATCATGAGGAGCTCGTACGACCTCACCAAAGCCTTCATAAGCTCTCTTCCATCCCAGAGGATATATCATGCCATCACGAGTTATGTTAGCTGGACTTATCACGGTGAGTAGCTCCTCGATCTTAGTACTGGTTCCATTCTCAAATGTCCCCTTGACAGTATACTTGAACCTTGTCCTTATGAACATGTCCATGCTAGGCTTCCGCTCCTTCATAACCTCCAAGTGTATCTTCTCAACCTTACTTACCGCTAGATGGAAGATGGGCATGCCATAGTCAACTGTATATGTCCATCTTCTAGTGCCGAAAATGCCTCCATATAAGTACTCAAACACTATCACGACGTATCTCTGATACAGCGCATAATCACATTCTCCACCTGGAGGGGACGAGATCTTCCATGTCCTTGTCACTGTAACCTTCTTCGATAAGGTAATTGAAACACCTACCTTCCTAGAGATAGTAGACCCTAGCTCAGCTAAGTTAAATATGTTGAGCTTGGCTCCTATGGTTGAGATCAGCTCCTCTTCAGCTCGCTTGCTTATGCCCGTCTCCGTTGAAATCTTGATCTCGTGACTAGCTCCACACTGCAAGGTTCCAGCAGCAATAGACCTCCACTCGGTGTAGATAGTCACTAGTATGCACTCATACTTATACCAAGTGTCGGCAAGCACGAAGTTTCTGAAGCCTTCAATTTTTCTCTTATGGGGTGGTGGCGGTATTCTGCCTATTGCTTGAACTGTGATCGTCACTGGATGGATTGAGAGGAGTATCATTGATACCAATAGTGATATTTTGTATAGTTCTTTAAATGACATATTGTAAGGCTTGTGCCGGTACTATTTATGCTTTTCCATGTATAATATTTCAAACTTAATAGGCACGTATTTGCACTTGAAATATTTAAGATTTTCATATTAACATTTCCACATATATACAGGATCTTGGTGTAGTCGTTAGGACTCACCAGCGACACTTAGTCCTCAGCAATGCAGTAGATAGATTACATAGCATCCCTGACATGAAGCTTTATGAGAGAGGATCAAGCTCTTCAGTTGTAGTGTTTTTCGCAAGGTTGTCTCCGTGGTTTGTGCTTACTCAGATGGATTCGTAGTGCTGTTTCCTCTAGGATGAGCGTTCCCACGGCTTTGATATGGTCAGGAACGCTAGGGATAAAACTATGCGGAAGTCTTGTTAAAATTGGTGAGGATATGCCTGAGGTAAAGAGAAGGATCATTGAAGCCCTCAAGGAGCATGGTCCGCTAACCCCTGAGGAGATAGCCGAGAAAATAGGCTATCCTAAGGTGTCCGTGATAAAAGGCCAGCTCACTAGGCTTAAGAAGGAGGGCAAAGTTGTTGAGGAAGCGGGCAAGTATAGGCTAGTGGAGGAGTAGGATCTCATGATTAATGAGTGAGTAAGATGTTACTCTTCTTTACCCTCATGGTGGCTATTCTCATCGAGTTATAATGGTTCAACGCCATGGGCTCTTTCAACAGGGGCGATCATTGAAAGGTTTTAACCTAAGGGCGACAGAATTATCTGCGAGGTGGGACTTTGGTCATGAAAATAGGTCTCAACATGTGGACCGTGATAGGCTTTGAGTATAAAGGCGTCCCTACAATTGAAGAGGTGTTGAAGTATGCTGCTGAAGTGGGATACGATGGCGTGGAATTCTGTTATGACGACGGACTCCTTCATCCCGCTAAAATAGACAAGGATACTAGAAAGAAATACTTAGAGCTCATCAAGAGCTTGGGCAAGGAGTTCTCTAGCGTGGCTACTGGCGTATTTTGGAAATACAATATGGGCTCCCCCGATGAAAGCCTGAGAAAGAAAGGCATAGAGTTTGTCAAGCTAGGGCTAGAGCTGGCAAGAGACCTAGAGGCTAAAGTTCTGCTAGTTGTCCCCGCGGTAGCTCATCCAGACATCCCATATGAGAAGATGTATGAGATAGCACAGAGCTCTCTCAAGGAGTGTGCAAAATATGCAGAAGACCTAGGCGTAATAATAGGTGTTGAAAATGTGTGGAACAAATTCCTCTACAGCCCGCTTGAGTACAAGAGGTTCATAGAGGAGATAGGTAGTGAATACGTCAAGGCATATCTGGATGTGGGCAATATATTGAATCTGGGCTATCCAGAGCACTGGATAACGCTACTTGGAGCTAAGCTTATAGCATGTGTTCATGTGAAGGACTTCGACATCAATGTCGGCAATATAACGGGATTCAGGCATGTAGGCAGAGGAAGCATGAACTGGGAGAAGATACTCAAGCTGCTGAAGGACGTGGGCTACGACTACTACTTAGTGGTTGAGTGCCCACCAGAGTTCTATCCAGAGCTTGAGAAGCCGAAGTATCCAGAGGATGGATATAGAGCAGCCAAGGACAATGTTGCAGCTCTTAAGGAACTTCTTAAAAAGATATATTGAGAAAGCAGGTAGGGCATAAGATTACTTTTTCTACTTATATGGCTTGTCGTGGTATATTTGACATTCTGTGAATAAGGCTTAAATCATATGATGACACTAGAGTATACCAGAGGTGTTGTATTGGCTAATGAGGAGGATTACCTATGGCTAATTGAGCATTATATAGAGCTACAACGAAGATATCCAGGAAGATACATTGCCATCATAAGGAGAAGAGTAGTAGCTATAGGGTATAATCCTGAAGAGCTTTATGAGAGAACCTTAAGGAGCTATGGCGAGGAGCCTATCATAGAATATGTGAGAGACCCTAAGGAGATTAGGCTCAGGGGGCAGAAGTACAGGATTACTATCACAAGTGAGTGATATATAACTATTAAATTTCTGTTAAATATATTAATATCCTACCCACGATTAAGTATAGAATAGGGGATGAGAGGGAGCTGGTTTGAGTATGAAAGTATTCTCATGGAAGATAACATATGTCAATGTTGAGCCCTCCTCCTTGATAGGTAGCGTATTAGACATAAGAATCCCTGTGACCTTCTACTCCAAAGAGGGAAGAGGCTTTGAGAGGCTTTGTCATGTTGACACCAAGAGCGATATAACCATAGTGCCAAGTGCTTTCGCCAAGAGGCTGGGATACATAACAGGGATAAGAGCTATAGCTAATGGATCAAGAGGTTACATGACCTTGATGAAGATAAAGATTGCGGAGAAGGTTATGAGCACGCCTGTCTTCTGTGAGTATGGAGGAAGGGAGTATATTGTTGGAGTCAAGACTCTTCAGGAGTTCTCACGAATAGAGATAGATGTGAAGAATATGGAGATAAGGCTCTACTATATTACCTGACTAAGCTACTTCAGCTCCACAGAATGGACAATATCTTGCTATAGGAGGAATTCCCATATGGCAATTCTTGCAGATTCTAGCGGAGAACAGAGGAGGTGGAGGCTGAGATCTCTGTTTGGATTCGTCTAGAATGCGCGATATGGTCATGAGCTCCTTCTTCAATGTTGAGACATATTCCCTTCTAGCATTTATAGCATTATTGACATTCATGGTTACAACCACAGATAATGCAAAGTTAAAGATGGCCTCCATAGCCAACAACAGGATGAATATTTCCTTTGATAGTATGGAATGGCTGATGTCCATCCTGAGAAGGATGGAGGGTATCCATAATAGCATGAATAGGGACATAGATGGAGCTATATATGCCCAGAAGCCTGTGAGCTCAAGAAGTCTTCTTAAAAACCCTCCCATGAGCCAGGCGATGGCGAGTAGTAGGGCTAAGATCTTCACTCTCGTAGATGGTTTTCGTCCCATGTACAGGCAGGCATCGTCATTCATTCTAATAGCATAGTATATCCTGAAAACATCGAAGAGCATAGAGGATAGAGCCACTAAGGCGGCGTATCTAGCCCTGGGAAAGAATAATTGAGATGACTCCTTCTCAAGCTCCTCCCTGAAGCTTGATGGTATGTTCATCTCCTCCTCAAGATGCACTAAAGCCCTTCTCAAGGCCTCTATGGTCTCCTTCTCCTCGCTTATAATGGAGTATAGCTCCCTAGCGAGTAGATAGTACAATGCGAAAACTCCGCCTACAGGAGCCATGGATATCAGAGACCATATAAGAGACACCAAGGAGCTGACCCATATATCTTAAGTAAGCTCTGAGTAGTTAAAACTAGCTGAAAAGAGGCGATTAGATGAAGAGGCCACTAGTCACGGTAGATGTAGTCATACTTACTCCTCAGGGGATAGTTCTCATTAAGAGGAGAAACGAGCCCTTCAAAGGCTATTGGGCTCTTCCTGGAGGCTTTGTTGAATATGGGGAGAAGGTGGAGGATGCAGCTATAAGAGAAGCGCGTGAGGAAACTGGGCTTGATGTTGAGCTTAAAGGTCTTGTAGGGGTGTATTCAGATCCAAGTCGAGATCCCAGAGGACATGTAATATCAATAGCTTTCCTTGCTGTGCCTAGAGGTGGTGAATTAAGACCTTCCACAGATGCTGGCGAAGTCAATGTCTTCAACAGGCTGCCTAATCGCATAGCCTTTGATCATAGGAGGATCATACAGGATGCCCTTAGGACGGCCTGTGAAAAGGGGATCAAACATGGGCTTATGATGTGATGTTATAAGTCATGTTTAATAGCTTCTTCCCACATAGACGATCAAGGGGACTGGTTGAATAGCTTTACATTCTATGTAACTTTTCACCCCAAGGCATGTCCACCTGAGCAACCCATAACTATAGGCTTTGAAAGAGTCACCACGAGCTTATTAAACTCGATTAAAGGCTACAGGAGAGTGTTCATGCACTCTGGCAACTGGTGGAGGCTGAGCGAAAGAATTAGAACGCCTTCTAGAATACTTTCCTCACTTAGGAAGTTAAGTGAGGTATGTAATGTCGAGGGATTCATGTCCATAAACATCCCTCCTAAGGTTGATATTCAGAACTACGATATATGGAATCTCCCAAAGGAGATTAGGGAGAGAGCTCTTAAGAGGAGTCTTGAGTATGCAGACATACTACTCCAGTCCTCCCCCAAGACCACCCTATACTGCTCCTATGAAGTGGGCACTTTGGAGGATTCAATGAAGTGGTATAGGATAGCGCTTGAACATGGACACGTAGCTTTTGGTGCCGGCTTCGCAGGATTCTTAATGGGGAGGATCAGGGTGGAGGCATATAAGAGGATGATAGAGGTCATTGTAGGAGCAAGAAGTGTAATAGGGGACAAGCCTTTTCATGCCAGCGGTGTGGCAAGCCTCAAGCTGTTGCCTATTATATGCTATGCAGGAGCAACTAGTGCAGATGGATCAACACCCGTTAGAGTGGCCTTGGCCATGGGACAGGTATATGACATCACTGGAAAGGCACATGGTGTGCTCAGGCTTGAGAGGTGGAATTGTACATGTCGCATGTGCTCTGAGTATGGTCGAGAAATAATTAAATTGCTCAAGGATGACTACAATTTAAGAGTAAGGCATAATATTGAGGTATGGAATGAAAACCTAGCTGTCATGAATGAGGCCTTAAGAGAAGGTAGGCTTGAGGAGTACATCACTAGGAGGATAGGTCGAAGTCCATTATTGAGAAAGACCTTCGAGTATGCTAGAGAGCTTAGAAGGAGGCTTTTGAGGAGGTGATGAAGTGAGGGCTTTCATTCCACTTATACTAGCTCTTCTGGTCTTGACCACGAGTAGCTATGTGGTGCCAGCTCATGTCGAGGAGGAGCTTGAGCCCTGTAGAGGCATGTATCGTTATACTTTTGAGGCCATGATGAATGGCACTGTAGTAACTACAATATACTTTGAAGCACAAAGTCTTGACAAGAGTAAATTATATAGCACATGGCTCTACCTTCCTCGCTTCAAGCCTAAGTGGAGAATCAACATGGTTGAGGGTTCTCTGGTAAACTTTACGAAGGAGGTCACTGAGTATTATTTCTATGTAGTGTGTCGTCTAGTGCTCACCCCTTCTGAGAAAGGTTTGATAAGATTTCTTATGAAATACAAGTTCAAGTACGGTCTTCTAATGGTTGAGCCTTATGCCTTCTTCATGTCCCCGCTTATTGGTCATTCAGTAGAGTGTAGAGGTGAGGCTGAGGTTATAATCCCCTCTAATCTCACTATAGTGGATAGCTCTCCTGAGTTTTTCGTAATGCAGAAAGGACAGGGGAGGCAGAAGCTGAAGTACAGATGGGGGCTCATAAGTCCTCAACCAAGGAGGATAACATTGTTATTAAGAACTGAGTGGAAAGGAGATGTTATCAAGCTCAAGGCTGAGCCCTTCGTGTTCACCGTGCCAGCACGCTATAAAGGAGAAGCTTTGAGAATAATCAGTATATATAAGAGAGCTCTTCCCATACTGGAGGATGTCATGCACACTAGCCTTAGGATCATAAAGATTGAGTTCTTTGTGCCAAAATACTTTCATGAAATGGGCATCGTAGGCTTTGTCCCCTTCAATCCAGCAAATGAAAGCATGGGCACAATTCATCTGAACATATTCTACATAAGAGCAGTTAATGGAGTTCTAGAAACTGGAGCAGTCCACGAGCTAGTACACCATATGCTTTGGAAAGCAGGCATATCTCCCTATGACCTTCTATGGATTCATGAAGGACTAGCAGAATACCTGTCGCTTAAGATAGTGACTATGATAGACGAAAATGGAACCTTTAGAGAGGGTGTTGAATGGAGAAGAAGGCTCTTAGAGAGCCTTATTAAGGAGCGAAACTTCACAGACCTTAGCTTTGTTCAAAACTGGAAGCCTGGACAACCTATTGATGACATATTGATGTATTATGCTGCATCTTTCTACATTTTCAACACCTTGGGCGAGCTCTATGGAGGTCTGGAGCTCTATAGCAGGTTTTTTGAATATTTGAGGTCAAGAAGAGTGCAATTGGCTTCGACAACAGCCTTCATGATGTACCTTAGTGATGTAGTGGGCAGAGAGGTGATAGAGCTCTTCGATAGATGGGGCTTTTCAATAGTTGATATTAGGGAGATAATGTACAATCTCGAGCTCTGTGAAGAGTTCTTGAAGTACTCTTACCCTCTCTCACCTCTTAGAGAGGTCTGCAATAAACTTATTGAGGGGACAAGAAGCGCACTCGAGAGGGATAGGTATGAAGAGGCTCTGAACCTCTCTAGAGTAGCGTGTTATGTGGCCATTGTAGATGTCGTTGTAAGGTATGTCCTTGCCGTGGTTGTCTTACTTGTGACCTGGATGTGTTACACTAGAGGGCGAAAGAGAGGAAAACTGATAGTCTTAAAAGAGTCAAACATCTGATATCTAGGAGGAGCGTGGTCTGGTGAGAATAAGCCTGCTGGAGGCATATCTAGTTGAGATAGAATTGAAGAAGCCCTTCAGAATAGCGCTGGGTGAGGAGGTTAAGGTGAGAAACCTCATAGTCAAACTTGAGACCAGTGATGGACTTATAGGATTTGGAGAGGCTGCTCCCTCGGAGAAGATACTTGGAGACAATGTGGATATAGCTCTTGGCACTATAAAGGAGCTGAGTCCTCACATCGTAGGTAGCGATCCTACATACATTGAGCCACTCGATAAAGTTGTATCTAGGGGTAAATCATCATCAGCCAGAGCGGCTCTAAGCATAGCAATATTCGACATTCTGGGTAAGCACTATGGGGAACCTCTCTATAAACTGTTCGGAGGAAGTAGGGAGAGGGTTGAAACTGATTACACTATAGGGATCAAAAAGCCTGAGGAGATGGCTGAGGAGGCAAAAGAGCTTGTTAAGAGAGGATTTAGAGTGTTGAAGGTCAAGCTAGGAGAGGACCCTGAAGTAGACTTGGAAAGAATAAGGCTCATAAGAGAGAACATAGGCTCCGCTACGAAGATAAGAGTTGACGCAAATCAAGGATGGAGCTTCAAAGATGCGAAGAGAGTGATAGACGAATTAGAGAGATATGATGTTGAGTTCGTTGAGCAGCCACTTCCAGCCCAGAGGCTTGATGAACTTGCATCCCTTAGAAGGCAGGTATCTCTTCCCATAATGGTAGATGAAAGTGTACATACGGCCAGAGACCTCATAAAGGTCATAAGGGAGGAAGCGGCGGATATGGTTAATATAAAGCTAATGAAGGCAGGGAGTCTGAGAGAGGCTTTGAAGATAGCTTTTATAGCTGAGTCGTGTGGCATGAAGTGCATGATAGGATGCATGGGGGAGACTGGGATTGGGATTCTGGCTGGCGTGCATTTTGCATGTGGCGTAGGACAAGTAGAATATGTAGATCTCGATGCAGATCTCATGCTTAAGGAGGATATCCTGAGTATCAAAACCTATGACATCCCCTATAGAATACCTCCTAACAGGCCAGGACTGGGAATCAATGAGGGGGATATCAGATGGGATCGTCTTCAGAAGGTTTATCAATACTCGAAGTAGAGATGGGCTATGAAGCCTTATCCCTCATGGTAATGCTGGGCAATACCATGGGTTTTACGCTAACATACTTCCTTATGGGTAGGGCCTGGAAGTGGACATTTCCAAAAGCCACAGAGGCATCGATAGTTATGGCAGGAATCATGTCAGGCCTACTATTTTCCCTTCCTGGACTGATAATATTGTTATTGTTGTGGGACATTCTACCCAAGAGAGTTAAGGTCTATAAGTTGGCACCTGCTTGGACTCCTCTTACCACGTGTATAACCTTAGCTGTGCTGTTCGCTGCTGGACTCTGTTATGAGAGCCTAGTCTTAAGGAGAGGAATATGGTCTCTGCTCAGGTATGCATTCTCTGAGAGTCCTAGGATAATATGCGCATCCTTATTAGGCAGTGCTCTGCTAGCGATAGTGATAGTGGCTTTGGACAGGTTGAGGGTGTTCCATGGGCATCGCGTGCAGTTCCACGAGCATAAGAAGGAGACTTGAAGATAGATTGTCTGAGATAGATGTGGATTTCACGATAAGGCTTGTCAAAAACATAGCTAAGTTAGCTCTTCTTGATGATAGCTATCTAAGGCCTTCACGCTATCCTGGCTCCTTATCTCTTACTGAGACCATGAAGGTTATTGAGGAGATCGCCTCTTCCATGGGAGTTGAGATAAAGAGGGAGGACTATAGTGCCCTCTGTTCTAAAGTTCATAGCGTTGACCTTCAAGTAGATGGTAAAGAGCTTGAGGCTGTGCCCATGTTACATGTAATGAAATGTGAGAAAGAGCTGGAGGATAGAGCAAAAGTAGGCATGTGCTTTGTGAGAACACTTGAAGAGGCCTATGCAGAGGCCTTCAGGGCTTACGAAGAAGGCAAGGAGCTTGTGCTACTTGTGGGGCCAAGAATTCTTCCTCTGCCTCTCCCTACAAGCAAAGGTCCATTTCCCCTACCCATAGTGGGGCTTCGTAAAGGGATGGGGGCTTTTGATAAGCTTAAGGTTGAGGTAAACGAAGACAACTACATGACTTCTCTCAGTAACTTATCGTGTAGCGCAGTAGGGCCTGAAGGGGCTGAGTATCTGGAGATAGTGGTTCACTGTGACAGCCTCTTCTATGGAGTCTTTGAGAGCTTGATCCCTACCATACTAGCAATTGAGATGCTCTCTAGAATTGAAGACTATCTAGTCAATAAAAGAGCTAGACTTATAATAGTGGGGGCGCATGTTTATGGAGGCTCTCACATCATGCCTTATGGACATGGTCTAAGGCAGCATCTGGGTCTAGCTAAAGGAGAGGATCCTTCGATTGCAATAGTTTTAGAGGGGCTTGGTTATGGTGTTGTAAAGCTATGGCACACACCTGAGCTTAAGCCCATCCTCATAGCCCTCTCAAGAGTTAGTGGATATTCAGCCTTTGATAGAGCATCCTCTGAACTAAGCACAGCCTCCTTGGTGATGAAGGGTATTCCTTCAATCACTATCGACTGTGAAAGACCTGGGCATGTGCTGAGAAGTCCAGAGAAGGAGATAGAGCTCATAAATAGGACATACCTGAGAAATCACATTAAAATATTGGCTAAGGTCATGGCCTATCTACTCACTGGACAGGTCAATGCTCTTATAAGGCCAGAGTATCTTCTTCATAGGCTTCTTCGAGGTTATGAGGGAGATAGTGGACTTTTAGAGCTTAAAGCCTATTCAAAACATATTGGAGTTCTTATAGATGGCGTCAGCAAGGCTAGAGAGGAGTTGGCCAAAGGCAGTATAAATCCGCTTGTCATGGCAAAAGTACTTAATCCGCTTGTATGGGGGTTGGGAGGGAGTACATTCTGCAAAGTGGTATTCCTTCCAGTGTTGAGGAAGTTAAGGGACTTAAGAGTTCTCAGGAAGATAGCCAACAAGCTCTCCAGCCTCAAGGTCAAGCCTCACCCCGGGCTCTTCAAAGAACTTGAAGGAGGAGAATACGCTCTCAGGAGCTCAAAATATGTTGATGAGGTCATGAAGCATCCTCTACGTCCTTCTGTGATGAGGCTGATGAGGCTGTTAAAGGAGCTTATTAAAATGGACGATAGAGCTGAGCTGCTATCAGCAATTAGAGAGGAGCTTGTCCTTTGGAGAGCACGTATAGAGGTGGAGATCGAGGCCATGAAGAGAGGACTCATGGGAATGCCGCATGATAAGTATTTAAGCTAGAAGCTTGGAGATATGAGCGTGTAAGGGGGAGTTATATGAGGCATAGAGTTGCCTTCATTGATGTAGGTAAGGAGGAGGTCAGAGTTGAGGAGATTGAAAAAGAGGACATAGTAGGCCCCATAGACTGGGGACTCTACTGCCATCTAGAGCTCTATAAGAGCTATCAATATCCTCCCTACGATGAACACAACGTATTATGCTTTGGCATGGGTAAGCTAGCTGGAGGAGTCATTCCTGGAACACATAGACTTATCGGAGTCTTCAGGTCTCCTCTATGGGGAGGCATATATTTCAGCACAGTGGGAGGTGCAGCGTATCCCCTAAGATACGTAGGTTTTGAATTTGGCGTAGTAGAGGGGAGGGCCAAAGAGCCAACCATAGTGATACTCAAGGGGCTTAAGGACAAGGGACTTGAGTACAGATTTGAGCACATAGGAATGAATGAATTGATGAAAGTCTACAGAGAGTACAAAGGCTGGGAAGGAGTATTTGCTCTATATAGGTACCTACTGGACAAGTATAGGGATGTGTACAAGAAGAATTCAGGCTTCATGAACTTTAGAATGCTAGTAGTAGGCCCTGCAGCAGTTAATACCAATATGGGAGGGATATTCTCAGCAACCATAAGGAATGGGGAAATAGATGTAGGCTCTGAGGGATGGATGGCTAGAGGTGGAGGAGGTTCAGTGCTCTTCAGAGCACATGGAGTTGTAGCCATAATATACGGCGGGGATAATGACTGGAGGAAGTTTGAAAAAGCTGATCTAAGAAGTCCTGATGTAGTAAACGATCTATTCAAGAAGTTCCTAGGAGTGCCTATGGGTCAAGCAGCTTTCAAGGCGACCGAGAAGTATAGATTCTCACCTTCAGTGGGAACAGGAGGAACTTTTGGAGTAAACTATGCTACCTTAAAGGAGAAGTCCATAATGTTCAATTGGAAGAGCGTCTTCCTAACCAAGGAGGAGAGAAAGGAGCTTTATGATAAGCTGATAAAGGGCCACTACTTAAAGCAGTTCAATGATGAGATAATAGCCAATAAGTCGTTTAAGACCTGTGGCGAGCCATGCCCTGGAGTATGCAAGAAAGTGTGGGAAAAGTACAAGAAAGACTATGAGGTCTATACAGCAGCTGGCACCATATGTGGAATATTCGACCAGAGAGCAGCGGAGAGGGCAGTACATGCAATAGACTCGATGGGCTTTGACGCTATAGAGTTTGGCACGTTAGCTGGATGGATATTGGAGTGCCTAGAGAAGGGGTTACTAAAGCCTGAGGAGGTAGGAGCTAGAGAGAGGCCAAGACTAAACCCCAAGGAGTTCAAGATCGAAGATTCCTTCATAAACGCTGAGATAGTTGAGATACTTGCGAAGAAAGTGGCCTTCGCTGAGGGAGACGTGCCTAGGATTCTTGGAGAGGGGATGAGAAGAGCAGCAAGAAAGCTCGATGAAATGTTCTCTGAGAGAGTCAAGAACCTGGGCATAAGCTTTAGAGACCTTGCCGTCTACGTGCCTCTAGGTAATGAAGGCTCTATAGCTCCTTGCCAGTACTGGGATCCGGCTTTCCTAGTTCCTCTTCCCATGCAAGGCACCTTCTTCACTAAGTATCATGCTCCCTTCATGGAGCCAGAGGACTTCGCTAAGGCCTGTTACGACAGGTTCCTAAGTGAAATGATGATGTCAGAGAACATGGGCATATGTAGATTCCACAGGGGATGGGCAGAGAAGGTAGTTGAGAAAATCCTCAACGCAGCCTATGGAACTAATATAAACCTTAAGGAGCATGGTAAGGAAGTATTCAAGAAGGTAATTGAATACGACGCAAAGGCAGGTGCGGTTCCGGTATTCTGGGAGGGGAGAAGAGTTCTCGACATCTTCTGGACCTTCGTAAAGGAGGAGGCAGCAGCAGGCAATGAGAGGGCTAAGGAGTGGCTTGAGAGGTTTAAGGAGGATGCAGAGAAGGCAGGAAAGGAGTACTGGGAGCGATTCCTTAAGGCTCTTGAGGAGATAGCCCAAGTCGAATGGAAACGTTAGTCTTTTATCAAACTCTATCTGTTTCTACTCCTGACAATACTATGAAGGGGCTCTTCCTTACACTTGAAGGAATAGACGGCGTAGGAAAGACTATTATAGCTAAGAGCCTAGTGGAGGAGCTCAATAAGAGGGGATTTAAGGCTGTATATACACATGAGCCTACAAATGGCCCTTATGGTGAGATTTTAAGTAGGATATTAAGAGGGGAAGTTAAGGTTACGTGGGCTTGGGAGAAAGCTCTTCTCTTTGTCCTAGATAGAGCTTGGCATGTCAGGGAATTCATTAGGCCTTATCTCGCTAAGGGTGCTGTAATAGTTTGTGATAGGTATATACACTCACAACTAGCCTATCAAGCTGCAGACGGTTTGGATAGGGAACTACTGGAATATTTCAACAAAGACTTTCCCTTTCCCGACCTAGTAATATACCTCGACTCAGACCCCTCAATAGCCCTCTCAAGGATGAGAAAATTCGTAGAGGAAAACAGAGCTTTTCACAAGAGAAGCATACATGACGATGTGGGCTATCTAGCTAGTGTAAGAGAGCATTACATGGAATATATAAAACAGCGTAAACTCATGAAGAATTGTCTGATAATAGATATTGATAGAGAAATAGGTAGCACATATCTGCCTAAGGAGGTCTTCTTGACTAGGGTTAGAAGGCTTGTACTGAAGCTTGCAGACTGCATCGTTAATAGGTTCATCATTCATGAGTAAATACAAATCTCAGCAGCTCTCCCTCATTAGCTTCAAGCCTTACAAAAGCATATCTTTCGAATTGTACGATCTCGCCTGGCTTGATGTGTTGGCAATATATCTCAGCATACCCTCTGCTTACACTTCCATCCGGCTTAAGCACCACGGCATGGAGATAAGGCTCAGAGACCCAGTGAACCTTGGGAATGCCTTTCTTGAGCTCGATACTGGAGAATACAGCTTCTATTTTGTCCTCATCTATCCTGACAGGTTTAATGTTGAAGAGGCCTAGTAGCCTAATTTCACTACCAGCACTAAAGAGGCCGAGATCTCTTCTTGAGATGTAGAGCCTTATGGGATCTTTAAAGAAGCGATATTCCTTGAATCCTCTCTCTGGATGATTAGGATGTAGCCTTATCTTGGCATAGAAGGGTAGAGGAGCGTTTCTCACTATGAGGAGCATGGGGTCCTCGACATAGTAATATCTGTTAGCAACGGGGTCTATTATCTGCCTATTGAAAGTATAGAGAGTTTCCATGCTTAGTTTTATGTCGTGAGGTGTTAGACTGCAGTGTATGGCTAACTTTTTAAGAGCCTCAGGCTGAATGCCTCTCCTTAGAAGAGCCCTTATGGTAGGAAGCCTTATGTCGTCCCAGCCCATGAGCTCACCTTTGATGAGCCCTTCTCTTATATACCTCTTGTGTACTTTGAACCCTTCAAGATATATCATACCATATTGGATAGCTATTGGAGGGTCCCAGCCCATTGCCCTATAGATCTCTCCTTGAATGGCGGCATTATGTTCATGCTCCTTAGCTCTTAATATATGAGTGACTTTTGAGTCGTGATCTTCTATGGCACATGCGAAATTATAGAGTGGATATACTCGATACTTGAATCCTGTTCTTGGATGCGGAACGCTTTCGATGATTCTCAGGAGGGGTGGATCTCGAAGAGCTGGGTTGGGATGAGCCATATCTGTTCTTAGCCTGACAACAGCTTCGCCTTCAGAGTATTCTCCATTAAGCATGCCTTCCCATCTTCTAAGATGCTCCTTTGTACTAAGAGACCTACAGGGGCATGGCACTCCCTGTTCCTTTAACAGCCTAAACTGTTCTTGAGAGCATGTGCACACATATGCCCTGCCTTTTCTTATGAGCTCCTCGGCTACTTCATAGTGCCTAGGGAAGTGATCAGATATTATTACAAGCTCATCCCATTCAAAGCCTGCTTCTTTGAGATCTTGAATGATCCAGTCGTAATAGATCCTCTTAATCTTCTTCGGGTCAGTGTCCTCTATTCTTAGTATGACTCGACCCTTGTATTTTCTTGCGTACAAATAGCTTAGCATAGCGGCTCTTACGAACTGCCCTATGTGTATAGCGCCTGTAGGGGCAGGTGCGAAACGAGTAGTTATCCTACCGTACTTCCTTATGGCATCTTCGACTCCAGGAAGAGGTGGAAGTTCCTCTCTAGCCTCCTTTCTGGTAACTATGAGCTCCTCTTTGAATTCTCTATCGAAAATCTTCTTCTGCTCCTCAAGGCTAAGATTATTGACGTAGGCTACTACATCGGATACTATCTCAAGGAGCTGTTTTATGACTTTTCTGACCTCAGGTTTTTCAGCTATGATCTTCCCAATGACAGCTTTTTTGTTAGCCTTACCACCATGCTTAATAGCATTGACTAGAGCATACTTAAGAGCAATTCTTCTGAGCTCCTCACTCATAATCCTCCAGCCCCATTAAATGACGCAATCTCATCTTCCTAACCAGCCTCTCAGTTTCATACATAAGTCGTGGATACTTTTCAATCATACGGTTAAAATCCTTTTCTAACGGCTCTGAATAGCTGGAGAGGATATAATCTTCACAGATGGCTTACCATACATTAGAGCCAGAGCCTAACCATAAGGGCTACATCTTCTTAGCATGTCTGAAAATCATGGTGCTACCTTTACGTCGTGACGCATCGTAGGGAGAGTAGACTTAAGTAAGAGGCGTATATACTCTAACATGTGGATGATGATAATTCCTTTAGGGGATTGATGACCAGACGATGGGCGGGCTGATCACGCCTTTTCTCCTCTGCTCCAATACGAGTCAAAGACGTCACAGAGTAGCTGTATCATGCCAGGATTTTCAGTGTAATGAGGTCTATAAACGTAGCCCACACCTCTAGCTACTGACTTAGCCCATATGATGAAGATAGCTTTGCTTCTATCAACTATGGTACCTCTTACTGGATACCAATCTACTGGATGTCTTCTTACTTGTGCTCCCATGCTCTTAAGCTCTTCAACTATACTTAGAGTACTTATGTCAGTCTTCATTAATACCTTAACTGAGACTCCTCTCTCAATAGCCTTTCTCAGCTCATCTCTCACCCTGAAGTACCATGAGAAGAGACGTGTTAGTATGAGGATTTCGGTCTTAGCCCTACCAATTAACTCCTTTGTCCTTTCCTCAGCATCGCTAAGTCCAGATAGAGGCTCTATTAAGGCTTCAGGCCTTATTTTCAGCTGGAGCTGCAGGTAGAGGGGCTCTATCATCCTCTTTATCTCATCGCAGGCCTCCTTTAGCCTCTTAAGCCTAGACTCCATTTCCTTGCGTTTTCTTTCGAAGTATTCGTCAAAGGCTCTACTAGGATTAACCAGTATGAAACGCTTGGGTCTTGCGCCCATGACCTCCACGAATCCTTTTCTGGCAAGTTCATCAAGTACACTATATATTCTAGGAAGAGGGATGCCTGATAGTTTGCTTATGGTGTCAGCTGTTCCTTCGCCGATCTCAACAAGGGCAGCATAGGCTAGGGCCTCATACTCTGAGAAGCCTATTCCTCTTAGCCTACTAACCATCTCAACATCTACCACGGACTCCCTTGTTATTTTGACTTAGAGAAGTTATTAAAGTGTATCGCGATCATATACAGAGGGCTGAGCGCTTATGCATTATACTGAAGACGAAGAAAGCGCCCTTACAAGATGCAATAGCGAGGACGATGTTGTAAAGGGCTTGCTCGAGGGATGGCTCAAGCTGTCTGTAATTGGACTTGGCTGGATGGGCCTTCCCACGGCTTGTCTCTATGCTTCAAAAGGTGTAGAAGTCATTGGCGTAGACATAAACCCAAGGGTAGTTGAACTTCTCAACAAGGGAACAAACTACCTACCATCCGAGCCAGAGCTCGACAAGCTATTGAAAGAGGTAGTTGGTAAGGGATTGCTTAGGGCCATCACAGACACGAGAGAAGCTGCAAGGCAATGTGATATCTTTATAGTGGTTGTTCCAACATTGGTTGATAGAAGTGGAAAACCAGATTATAGTGCACTGGAGGATGTCGCTAAGAAGCTAGGAGAAGGCATTAGAAAAGGAAGCCTCATCGTAGTGGAGAGCACAGTAGGGCCAGGAGTGACCGAGAACGTGTTTGGTAGAGTAATTGAGGAGGTCTCGGGAATGAATATTGGGAAAGATCTGTTCCTTGCCTATAGCCCAATTCGAGCCATGGCAGGTAGAACTCTCATAGACTTGGTGAAGTATCCAAGGATTCTTGGAGCAAACGATGATAGGAGCTTCATGCTGGCCAAGGCTGTTCTCAGCCTTATAGTGGAGGGAGGCATAATTAAGGTGAGTAATATAAAGACTGCAGAACTAACTAAGCTCTGCGAGAACATCTACAGAGATGTTAACATAGCTTTAATAAACCAGATAGCAGTTCTGTGCGAGAGGCTTGGTATTGACGTATATGAGGTCATAGAGGCTGCTAATACCCAACCTTATTGCCATCTACATCTTCCAGGCATAGGAGTAGGAGGACATTGTATTCCTGTGAATCCATATTTCCTTCTTGACGTAGCAGATAGGGAAGGAATTGATCTAACCCTCGTAAAAGAGGCTAGAAGAGTCAATGACAGCATGCCAATACATGTAGTCAAGCTAATCGTAGAGACTCTTAGGAGGCTTAGAGGTCAAGTTGAAAGAGCTAAGGTTGCAGTTCTTGGGATAACTTATAGGGGCAATGTGAAGGAGCATCGCTATAGCCCTGTCCTTGAAGTCATAGATGGGTTGAGTAAACTAGGTGTGGAAGTTGTAGTATTCGACCCCCTGTACACAAAGGAAGAGCTAGCATCAATAGGTGTCAAAGGTGTAGACAGTCTAGAGGAAGCTGTTAGGGATGCTGACTGCATAGTCATAGGTGCTGATCATGATGAGTTCAAAGACCTAGACTTAGACTTGATAGCGCGTTTGGCCAGGAAGGGGGCATGTATAGTGGAAGGAAGGCATGTCATCAAAAGACCTGAAGATGTCCTTAGGAGGGGATTGAAGCTAAGAGGCGTGGGGAGGCCTTATTATGGATAAGGTCAGGGTAGCTGTCATAGGAGTAGGCTTTTGGGGAAGAAATCATGCTCGTGTTTTCAGTGAACTAGAAGGAGCCGAGCTTGTTGCAGTGTGTGATATAGACGTTAAAAGAGCGCAAGACATAGCTTCTAGGTATGGCTGTGCATGGTATAGAGATTATGTAGAACTTCTTCAAAAGGAGAGACCAGATGCTGTTACCATATGCACACCTACCATAACTCATGCCAAGATAGCCATAGACTGTATAAGGCGTAGAGTAGACGTGTTAGTGGAGAAGCCCATGGCGGCTAGCATAGAGGAAGCGATGATGATAGTAAAGGAGGCCAAGAAGGAGAGCGTCAAGGTCATGGTTGGATTCATAGAGAGATTCAATCCTGGAGTTATCAAAGTCAAGGAGCTTATAGAGAAGGGAAGGATAGGCAATGTAGTGCTTATATTCGCGAAAAGGGTTTCAAGGTGGCCTATAAGAGTAGGGGATATAGGCGTTGTGAAGGATCTTGCAATACACGATATAGATGTAATAAGGTACATAACTGAGAGTGAGCCACTTGAAGTCTATGCCATAACAGGGAGTTTGAGGCATAAGTTTGAGGATTATGCTGATATATTGATAAGGCTTGAGAATGGAGCCACTGCCTTCATAGAGGCTAATTGGCTTACACCTAGGAAGGTACGTACGCTTCAAGTTACCGGAGGAGAAGGGATAATAACCCTGGATTATATAACTCAAGAGATAACGATAGAGGACGACAAAGGGCTCTATAAACCTCATACCGTCTGGAGTGAGCCTCTCAAGATTGAGTTAAGGCATTTCATAGATGCTGTAAGCGGTAAGGCAGAGCTGGCTGTGGATGAAATTGATGGACTAAAAGCCCTTCTCATAGCTGAAGCAGCTCTTGAATCCTCTGCTAGAAGAAGCCCCATCAGGCTCAATCTCAGGAAGCTTAGGCTGTGATGCTTTATTGATGCCCAGGCTGAGCCACGATTTATTTTAGACAATTCTTTAATATACATGAGAGTAATTCTGAAACACGTAACAATGGTGAGGTCATGAGCGTTCTAGGCGATTCAATACTCCTCAGGCTCATCTCAGAGGGACTTGTAGTGAAAGGAGCAGTTGATATCAGGAAGCAACTACAGCCAGCAGGAGTAGAGCTTACCGTCGCAGAGATCATGGAGTTTGAGGAAGGAGGTTGCTTGGACTTCAGTAATGAAAGGAGAAGGATACCTAGATGTAGAAGGCTTGAGTTCAATGAGGAAGGGTTCATAGACCTAAAGCCTGGGGCCTACAAGATAAGGTTTAATGAAGTCGTGAGAATCCCAAATGACTGTATAGCCATAGGCTTTCCTAGGTCATCCCTCATCAGGTCTGGAGCTACAGTACTGTGTGCTCTATGGGATCCAGGATACGTTGGACGCTCTGAGGCCCTTCTCGTGGTGTTCAATCCTCGTGGGATAAGGTTATACAGAAATGCGCGTGTACTTCAGCTTGTCTTCATAAAAGCCCAAGGGGTTACGAGACCATATAGTGGAGTCTACCAGTTTGAGAACGTAAAGGAGGTCTGATAGGTTCTATGATCCTATCCAGATATTTATTCAAGAAGTATCTCGAAGCCTGGTGCCATATCGATAAGCTTTATATTGAGGGAGGATAGAGGGGGGCTGAGTGTGAGAGGTTATACACTGCTTGATCTTGAGGCCTACTTCCTCCTCATGGCAATAAAGGAGGCTGGAGGGAGAGTAAGGAGAAAGAGGCTGGTCTCCTTGATGTGCTTGGCCAAGGCCTTTGGTGTCGGAATGCCCATGATGTTCGCCTACTCAAGAGACGCTAGACTACACTCACCAGAGCTTGAATACCTACTTCTGAGGCTGCAGAATATGATTGGTGCTGTGAAGGGAGTAGGATTTGATGAAGTTGAGATAACACCAGAGGGGGAGGAACTCCTCTATAAGCTGAGGGGGCTTGCAAGAAGAGATGATGTCGAGATCTTGCGCAAAATACTCAAATATGTGACTGATCTTGATGATAATACAATGACAGCTCTTGCTCTTCTGTGTCATAGCAAGGAGAATGGATACCTCAATAAAACCATCATAGCCTTCGTCGAGGATATCATAGGGCCTGATAAAGTGAATGAAGTATTTGGTAAAGCTGAGGAGCTTACGAGGAGGATAAGGTCCTAGAGAGGCTTCTCTTGATGACCTCCCTCACCTTATTCAATATCTTAGGGTCTGCGAAGAACATGAGCTTCAGTATCATTTTGCCCTTAAAGAAGCCTACTATAGAGGAGAGCTCCTCAAGGAGGCCTTTTTCCTCACCACTCTCTACTACAGTGATAGAGCTCTCGCCAGGGACGTAGACAGCAGCCTCTGCTATGTAGTAGAGGAGGGGCAATGGACTGACTTGGAGGAGGCTTTGATATCTATAGTCAAGGACTTCATCAAAGGCCGCTAGACCTCTTTCAAGGAATAGCTTGATAAGCTCTCTATCATCAGCCTCAAACACCAGTCTATAGTGTCTCCGGCCTATAAGGGAGCTTGCTAGGTGTAGTAATTTGTCGACGTCAGCCCCTCTTCTTCTAAGCTCCCCTAGGCTAGCTTTTCTAGTTATGCTCCTCAAGGCCCACTCTATGAATACATCATCGAAGAAGCAGAAAGGTACATCATCTCCCAGGAACTCTATCGAAACCTTGTCCTTGAAGATAGCGTCAGGAGGAGGTATAACTAATGAGTTAGTATCGAGAAGCTCCAACAGTATCTCGTGGAACATAGCCTCACAAGAGCACTTCACCTTGTGGAAGTACACTTGAAGATACATGTAGTATCTGGCCATTATGAAGTGCTCAACAGCTTCTATGCCCTTCTTTAAAACAGCCAGCTTAAGGTTTGGAGTCAAGGTGAGAACAAGGAGCAACCTCTTGAGGTCATAGGCTCCATACAACACTCCAGCGTGAAGAGCGTCCCTCTTAAGATAATCCATCTTATCGACATCTATGTTTGAGTCTAGTAGGCTATTGAGAGGATGAGGAGCTAGGAGCTCAGAGGGCTCAAACCCTATGTCTCTAATAAGCTCGCCAAGTTCACTATACCTTATGATAGCCCTACTGAATACGGCATGGTTTAGATGAGCATACTTAATGCTTCTCCTGAACATCTCAAAGGAGTGAGAGAAGGGGAGGTGTCCAATGTCATGAAGGAGAGCTTTGAGCTTCAATAGAGAAGCCTGTTCCGTTAGTTCATCAAGGCGATATCCATACTCACGCCTGAAGTTATCATCAATGTTCTCAATGACCTTTTCCATTAGGTGAAAGGCTCCTAGGGAGTGCTCAAAACGACTATGCGTCATGCCATGGTAGGCGTAAAATCCCCAGCCAGTCTCCTTAATCCTCCTAAGCCTCTGAAAAAGAGGATGGTCAACTATGCGCAGGAGGTCATCATCAACCCTTATGTATCCATGAACAGGGTCTCTAAAGTACTTCGCACACATGTCCTTAAGAGAATTCATTAGAACTCCTAGTTAAGTATTTATTCCAACTCAACAGGTCTCGTGCTCCTAAGACTTAAACAGATGGTTGTGCTCAAAGGTCTTGTCTTTAATGACTACTTCAGTGCATGACCTAGAGAGTGCTTGGGAGTAACATGCTAAACTGGATAAGCTCCACATACCTGACAATAGGTGAATCCTTTGGGAAGCTTGGCCTTGCACCAAGGGCACTCCTTGCCCTCCCTCTTCATGTTCTTAGGAGGGCCAAATATGCTTCGGAATATTCGATAGTAGTAGAGCTGCTCCTTATCTCTAATGATTACTAAGTCCTTCTTCATGATCTCGTGCCTTAATTCATGAAACTCCTGGTCATCAATCATTTCATCGAAATACTTGATTAGGGCACTCGTCCCAGCTCCTCCTTCTATGGGGGTCTTGACTCTCCATATGATCTCCCGAGGCAGCATGCTCTCGAACGCTTTCCTCATGATCCATTTGCCCCATGTGATTCCCTTCTCCTTCCTAACTCTATGCTCAGGTTTGATTAACATAGCGAGATACCTGATCGTCTTGTCCAAGTAAGGAGTCTTCACTTCAATACCCACGTGATTACCCAAGGTGAGGGAGGAGAAGTTCATGGCTGCCCACAGCACTCTAAGCTCTAGCTCCCTTGTCTCTTCATCCATTTCATATAGGTAACTGTATCCAGCAAATAGCTCATCTCCACCATCACCAGTCATTATACTATTGAAGCCCAAGCTCTTGGCTTCCTTCAGGCCCAGGTATATGACAACATCGTTTCTCACCTGCATAGGGTCAAACGTCCTCATGACCTCTATTACGCGAGGTATAGACTTCAAGATATCATCAATATCAACCTCAAGGACGTGATGTTTGATGTTAAGGAGCTGAGCCATCATAGAGGCGTACTTGCGATCTCTTGCATATCTGTTTCTCATGAGGACGGTTACAGCTTCTATCCTTGCCACTTTGGAGGCTAAGTAGGCTACTATGCTTGAATCAAGGCCTCCTGAGAGCAGTACAGTCTCGCCTAGATTTCTCCTAACTGCTTCTGCTAATAGTTTGCGAAGCTCTTCACATATCCAGGAGAGGCTTGCTCTCTGCCATTGCTCCCTTTCGGAGAGGAACTTCTCACACTTATCAACATCCTCTGGCCTGTTTATGTTCATGGCTAGGCCTTCATGAGCTATGACGAGGTATTCTTCATCTAGCTCCTTCTCATCTAGCTTACTGCCATCGATCAAATTTATGCCTGCAGGAGCTATGCTCTTCCTTCCAACTTTGAATACGTAGCTTGGCTTCAAGCCTAGGAGTTCATATACGTAGACAGGAACCATCACAGCTAAGGAGCTTTTCTCACACCTCTCGTATCTTTTAACTATGAAGTCTATCAACGAAGGAGTTATTAAGGGAAGGTCGGCTGATGCGACTAGATACACTCTAGGCCCCAAGATTCGAACAGCGTACTTGATGTCCTCAATGAAGCCAGCACCTAGGCTCTTCATGACCCTTACTCTGGGCAATTTCATTTCCTTGACCGCTTTGGTGGTCTTAGGGGTGTGCTCGCTTGTAAGGATTACTACCTCCTCAATACTCCTAGCCTTGATGAGAGCCTTCAGCACGAGCTTGATCATGAGCTCTCCCCTGATCTTCACAAGAGGCTTCTCACCTACGCCCATTCTAGTCTCTCTACCTCCCGCCATGACCAAGGCCTTGACCTTCACCCGATCGCCCCCTCCATCACAAGAAGAGTCGTCATTCTCGAGATCTCATCTATCGCACCAAGTACATCTCTTGTAACACAGCCAAGGGCTTTATGTGCGACATGTAATGTAAGAAGAGCTGTAAACCACGCAGTCGATGTCAGATGTGCTGATGAACTCATGACACCCACTAGAAGAGGTATCAACATCATGCTCAATGTTGTTGAGATCAAGAGCTTGAGTACGCCTTGGTCTCCCCTATATTCTATAAAGAAGTAACCCATGCCCTTAGATGGAGGTCTTCCATGGTAGGCGTCTATGACAAAGAAACATTTAGCCATCACCTCAGAGGCTACTAGGAAGTGTACAAGGCTTTTAGATATGATGTCAGCCATGATGATGCCTATGACTAGAGAGAGCACTGTTAAAGCCATGATCCTGCCCTTTACCAAAGTGAACATGAGATAGGCCTCAAGATGTAGGAAAAAATTCCTATTAAAAAGATTTCTGGTATGGTTTCCATAGGCCTTCCTGTCTAGCCTCCCTAAGAGCTCTAGTGTACATGTTAGAGGATGTGCTAACAATGAGCTTTCCCGTAAAATCATAGTGAAGGCGTGTTACTACGATATATGCTATGTTCACATCCTGTAGAGCTTCTTCAAGCTCCTCTTTAAGTAATCTCTCAGCATCTTTCTTAGTCTCTACGCCCCTCTCCTCAGGCCATTTAAGTAGAGGAGGCTTCTTAGGCAGACGCTACACCCACTAGGCTTGTGCTTATGATATCTTTATCATAGTGATAACTCAGCTATTCTATTGGCTTCAGCTCCATGTGCTCAATCAAGATCTTCTCCAGCCTCTTCACGTCCTCATCTCTTATGTCTATGAGTGGAAGCCTCACATGTCCTCCTTTGTACCCAAGTATGTTCATGGCGGCCTTTATGACTGCATAGACCATGCAGCCTTGGGTGTACGGTGGAGGCAGGATGGTTGTTGAGGGACCATACTTGTTGTTCATCTCGGATATGAACGCCTCAAGCACATAGAGCTTCTCTAGAAGACTTCTTAACCTCTGGACATCTAGAGCCTCTCCAGCCTTGAGAAGCTCAAGACAGAACTCAGGCATGAAGTTGGCGTAGCCTGAGACGAAGCCTTTAGCACCTAGCACCACGGTGGGAACATACATGGCCTCACCTCTGCCTTGTATTATGGGTATCCTGCCCTCCACAGCCTTGACCTGTTCATAGAACGTCCATACATAGGGCGTGTTCTCCTTAACTCCTACCAAATTGGGTATGGCTTGGACAAGGTGCCTCATCAAGTGTGGCTTGATGTATATCTTTGAGACATCAGGGTTATTGTATATCAGCAATCCTATGCCTATGGAGTCCGCTATTAGCTTGTAGTGCCTGTAGAGGCCTTCCTCCATGGGCACATGATAGTATGGCAGTACCGTCATGACTCCATCAGCACCTATGTCCTCAGCATACCTAGCATGCTCTATGGTCCACTTAGTCCCAGCCCTGTGAGCGCCAGCTATCACTGGGACCTTTCCGTTAGCAGCATCAACCACTGTTTTCACAACCTTTCTCCACTCATCGTCACTTAAAGTGTAGTGTTCGCCTGTACTACCAGCGGGTATGAGGACGAGAGGACCTATGTGCCTCTTCTCTATCAGCACCTCAGTGTTGAATCTTAGGGCCTCAAAGTCTATGTTGCCATTTCTATCAAAAGGTGTTACTTGGACTACTAGGACAGCTCCTCGCATAAGATAATCGCGAAGTTGTTCAACCTCCATCCTCTCGACCTTCACTTTAAATTCTCTTCGGATTTCTTAAGAATTTTCAGCTCCAGCTTGCGGTTATAATTAAGGCGTAATCCGTTCAATAAGGTGCCAAGGTGCTAGGCGACATGTTCTCATGACCAACGAAATGAGCTCATGCTGAGTAGCTATGAGCCATACATTAACGTCTTGAGAAGACGTCTGACTAAAGTCCTAGCGAGAGAATATCGTGACCATGGCCTGAGGCTTAGAGAAGCGACGTAAGCCTGTCTAATATATCTTGATCACAATGCCTTTTCCACTAGCGTAGGCCATTACCTCCTTTCCTATCATAGTTCCCACTAGGATAGGAACAACCTCTTTCTTGGCTTTTTTGCTGATAACCTCACTCTTGGCCATGAGAGCTCCGACATCGCCTATTGTTGGCCTACTCTTTACTTCAATCACATAAACTCTCTTATCCGTCTCCACTAGTAAGTCGACTTCGGCGCCCTCGATAACAGCTCTCCTCTTAACTCTAATTATACTCTCGCCCTTCCCCTTTATCTCCTCCTTAAGGTCTTCTAGAGCAAATCTGCAATAAGTGGACTCTGAGAGAGCACCTAGTGTGAGCTCTATTCTGTCCAATCTATGAAGCATTCTCTCAAGTATTCTGCCGTGTTCCCCAAGTGTTCTTCCATGCTCTTCAAGTATTTTTCTGTGTTCTTCAAGTATCTTCCTATGCTCCCTCAGCTCAGCTAGAATACTATAGAACTTCTTATCATACTCCTCAAACCTCTTGACTATGAAGCTCCAATCGATTGACACCTTCTCCCTCAGAGTAATGAGATCATGGGAAGTATTTAAAGACATGTCACAGATTTTAGCCCATGGCCTCCCCTATGCGACAGCTGATGATTTTCAGCGCAGTGTCATTCAATAAGCAGAGAACAGCCGAATGCCTTAAGGGTGGTGGATGAGACCACGAATCGTCAAACGCCAGAATTCATTGAGAGCTCATGTCCTGAAGCTTTTATGGCCTTTAAGCGTGGCCAAATACTGTAGCAATATCACTAACATTAAGTTCAGTGCTGAGACCATGCGAGGGGAATTGGAAAACTTCGCGCCCTCATAGAACTACGGCACCTTCTCTATGGAGTTGAATAAGCTCCCCTACCACCAGATAATTTGCATCCTCCCCTTGCTAAAGCGGCGATGGTAATAGACCTCACAATTTCATTCCTCGATGGAGATCACGCTATTGTTAAAGTAGAGGAAGTTGGCAAAAGTCCTCACTTACTCCGATAGACTGTTCATCTTGACCATTACTATAACCTTGACCCTTCTTCCTGTCCAACGCGCTCTCACAGCCTCCCAGAACTCAACCTTTTATTCATAGCTCTGCTGACAATA
>Ga0180301_10000554_pt1 | contig 28686 bp, 26 predicted proteins | sample GuaBasSediGuay16_FD_121797 | JGI IMG/M metagenome (GOLD analysis project Ga0180301, IMG submission 121797) | Subseafloor sediment microbial communities from Guaymas Basin, Gulf of California, Mexico - Guay16, Core 4569-2, 12-15 cm | ecosystem: Environmental > Aquatic > Marine > Hydrothermal... | reverse complement strand
CTATGTATCAAAGCCTGCACAGAATTGGGTAAAGATGTTTTTGACTCCTTAAAAAAGTCACTTGAAGTCGAAGAATCACCCACAGGTAAAGCCGTGTTAGAACAGTTGATCAGAAATGCAGAGATAGGCAGAGACGAAGCCATTCCTATCTGCCAGGATACGGGATTTACCGTTGTGTTTCTCGAAGTAGGACAGGATGTTTATTTTACCGGAGGTAACCTGGAAGAGGCTATCAACGAGGGGGTCAGAAGCGGCTATACCGAAGGCTATTTACGCAAGTCTATTGTGAGGAAACCACTTTTACACCCGGAGAACACTAAGGACAATACTCCTGCCATAATCCATACTCATATCGTCCCGGGAGACAGAGTAAGAATAACTATTTTTCCCAAAGGCGGTGGTTCTGAGAATATGAGCAGGATAAAAATGATGAAGCCCGCCGATGGGGTTGAGGGTGTAAAAGCCTTTGTCATTGAAACCGTAGAAAATGCAGGACCAAATCCTTGTCCTCCCATCGTCGTGGGTGTGGGTGTAGGCGGCACATTCGACTATGTAGCCTATCTGGCTAAAAAGGCACTTCTCAGAAACATAGGGGAACGTAATCCCGACCCGGAACTCGCAAAACTTGAAGAAGAATGGCTTGAAGAGATAAACAAACTGGGAATAGGGCCGGCCGGATTAGGCGGCAGGATAACCGCATTAGACCTTTTCCTGGAGGAGTTTCCCAGACACATTGCCTCCTATCCTGTGGCTGTAAATATTCAGTGTCATGCAGCCCGAAAAAAAACCCTGGAATTATAGTGGCTTTAAAGGAGCTGCCATCCACTACAGGCTACGGTGAAAATAATCGGATCTCGCATGGGTTCGATCATTTTTATAAGGAGAGAGATTGATAATGAGCAAGAGAATAACCGCTCCACTCGATGAAGATACTGTAAAGCAGTTAAAAGCAGGGGATCAGGTTCTCCTATCCGGTACGATTTATACCGCTAGAGACATGGCCCATCGTAAATTGACGGATCTTATATCCGCCGGGGAAGAACTACCCTTTGATCTAAGAGGAAGCGTCATTTACTACGTAGGGCCATCTCCTGCAAAACCTGGTCAGGTTATTGGATCTGCCGGCCCAACTACCAGCGGCCGTATGGATCCCTTTGTGAAACAACTGATGGAAGGGGGGATGAAGGGGATGATCGGCAAGGGTGCACGATCACCGGAAGTATTGCAAGCCCTAAAAGAATACACAGGAGTATATTTTGGCGCCACCGGTGGTGCTGCGGCATTACTCGCCCGTTGTATCACACAAAGCGAGGTCGTTGCCTTTGAAGAGCTCGGAACAGAAGCTGTGAGAAGACTCGTTGTAAAAGATATGCCCCTCATAGTGATAAACGATTGCCACGGAGGCGACCTCTATGTAACGGGGAAAAAAGAGTGGGCACGTGTATGATAATATTTCAAACTGAGGTCATGTCGTAATGGCGGGAAAGCCAAAGGTTGCCTTTTACTGGTGTGCCGGCTGTGGCGGATGCGAAGAGGCGATTGTAGATCTGGCAGAGGATCTCCTTCAAGTGGCGAATGAAGTAGATATCGTTTTCTGGCCTGTAGCCATGGATTTTAAGAAGGAGGATGTAGAAACTTTTAAGGACGGAGAGATAGCCGTATCATTTATTAACGGAGCCATACGAACGGAAGAACACAACGAGATGAGTTTTCTTTTGAGAAAAAAGTCTCGGCTTGTTGTGGCTTTCGGCTCCTGTGCCCATCTGGGAGGAATTCCCGGATTGGCAAATCTTTCCGACCGTGAAGAACTATTCTTAAGACTCTATGGCCGGCAGGAGGGGATAGAGAATCCGGATAATGTTGTACCAAAAACCAGAGTTGAGAGAAGGGAGGGGATAATAACTCTACCGGGTGTAAACGAAGAGGTAAGGGCGCTTAACCAGATAATCGATGTTGATTACTACATTCCTGGTTGTGCTCCTCCGCCCAATCTTGTAAAAGATGCCATAAAGACAATTTTAAGCGGAGAACTGCCTCCTGAAGGCAGTATCCTGGCACCCGATAAAACCCTATGTGACGAATGCCCCCGAAGAGAAAGCAAACCGGAGAAGATTTTCTTAAAAGAAATAAAAAGAATTTCGCTTGTGGATGTTCCACAGGACAGGTGTTTTCTTGCAGAGGGCGTATTCTGCATGGGGCCTGTAACCAGAAAGGGCTGTGGAGAGCGATGTTTGGGTGCAAATATGCCATGCAGGGGCTGCTTCGGCCCCTCGAGTTATGTCACCGATCAGGGTTCCAAGTTTCTCTCTGCGGTATCATCTATCCTTGAAACCGATGATGAAGAGGAAGCAGCAAGGTTAAGCAGCACGGTGCTCGATCCCGCAGGGCTCTTCTACATGTTCAGCCTTCCCTCATCACTTGGAGCCGTATTTAAAGACCGTAAAAACCCAAATATTCTGAAAGGGAGTTTTTAAGTAAATGGCAAGACGGGTTACAATAGATCCCATCACCCGGCTTGAGGGACACGGCAAGATCGATATTTTTCTAAACGGAGAGGGAAATGTAGAAAGGGCCTATTTTCAGGTACCCGAGCTAAGGGGTTTTGAGAAGTTCTGTGAAGGAAGGCTTGCAGAGGAGCTGGCAAGAATAACTCCCAGGATCTGCGGTGTCTGTCCCACCGCACATCATATGGCTTCGGGAAAGGCCCTGGACGATCTCTATAAAGCAGAACCACCCCCTGCAGCCAAAAAAATTCGGGAACTTATAAACAGTGCCTTTATTTTCGAAGACCATGTGTTTCACTTCTTCTTTCTTGGCGGTCCTGACTTTATCGTGGGTCCCCAGGCTGATAAGTGTAAGAGAAATATCCTGGGGGTAATAGAACGGGTAGGTCTTGAAAGTGGTAAAAGGGTTATGGAAATAAGACGGAAGGTGAGGAGCATCATCGAACGTCAGGGTGGAAGGGTTATCCATCCTGTCTGCAATCTTCCGGGTGGTGTATCAAAAGGGATATCCGAGGAGGAGCGCAAAGAGTATTTACAGATTTCAGATCAAGCGGTGGAGTTTGCCCTTTTTACCCTCAATACCTTCGGAAAAGTAGTTTTAGAAGAAAAAAAATACTTAGATCTTATTCTTGGAGATATATACAGGCATCAAACCTACTACATGGGAATGGTGGATAAAGAGAACAGGGTAAATCTATACGATGGCGAGATACGCATAACGGCTCCCGATGGCAAAGAGTTTTTGAAGTTTCCCCCCAGGGATTATATTAAACATTTAAGAGAAAGGATTGAGGAGTGGAGCTATGTAAAGTTTCTGTATTTAAAAGAAATAGGATGGAAAGGATTTACCGATGGGGCGGAGAGCGGTATCTACAGAGTGGCACCTCTGGCAAGGCTCAATGTAGCGGAAGGAATGGCTACTCCCCTCGCACAGAAAGAGTACGAGAGGATGTACGAAACTCTGGGAGGAAAGCCAGCTCACAATACTCTGGGTTATCACTGGGCCAGACTGATCGAGGTGCTGTACACAGCAGAGAGGATGAGAGAACTGGTTTCCGATCCGGAAATTACCGATGGGTATATCCGAAATATTCCCGAGGAGGAGCCCTCCGAGGGGATTGCTGCAGTGGAAGCACCAAGGGGCACTCTCTACCATCACTATAAAACGGACTCCAGAGGTGTGGTTACCTGGGTAAATTTACTCGTTGCAACACAGAATAACGCGGCGGCTATCTGTATGTCCATCGAAAAGGCGGCCCGGGGAATGATAAAAGGAGGAGATGTTTCGGAAGGATTGCTCAACATGGTGGAGATGGCTTTCAGGGCTTACGATCCCTGCCTTGCCTGTGCGACACATTCACAACCCGGGAAAATGCCTTTGATTGTCTCTATATACAATGAGGAGAAGAGAAAAATAATGGAGATAAAGAGGGATTGAACCAAAATGGCGATTAATTTAAGCAGAGAAATAGTGCACTCCCTCGAGAGAGAGAAAATAAAGGAAATAGGCAACACAAACTTCTACCTGTGCTATCAATGTGGAAACTGTTCCGCCGGATGTCCCTGTGCCGAAGAGATGGATATACTACCCCACAGGGCAGTACGTTTGGCCCAACTTGGTCAGTTCAGCAGGCTGATTGAGTCAAAGGCGATCTGGGTCTGCGCTGCCTGCATAACATGTTCGGTTCGTTGTCCTAGGGGTGTGGATATAGCAGGATTCATGGAGGCATGTAGACAGATAGTATTGCGCACCAGGAAGGTCGATCATCTTAGTCCTGTAGAATTGGATGCCCAATTACTCAAGGAGCTGCCCCAGATCGCCTTAATAAACAATTTTCGAAAGTTCACAGGATAGCCGAATTTATGGAAATATCTTACTATCCGGGATGCAGTCTTAAAACAAGTGCAATCAATTTTGAGCGAACTGCGCTCTCTACCCTGGAAGAGCTGGGAATTTACGCGTTGGAGCTTCCCCGATGGAACTGCTGTGGGGTAATGTTTTCTCAATCTGCAGACAACCTAATGCTTCAACTCGCTCCCGCTCGTGTCATTATGGAAGCAAGAGAAACCGGTAGAAAGCGCCTGCTAACTCTTTGCAGTATGTGTTACAATACACTTAAACGTTCCCTCCTCTTTTTTAAGCGAAACGGGGAGAAACTTAAAAAGATCAATGCCTTCCTTAAACTCGAAGAAAGGGATTTCTCTGCAGAAGGGGTTGAGGTTATCCATCTCCTTACTCTGCTTTCAGAACTCGATACATCAAACTTTAAAATGAAAATAAAAAAAATTAAAAGCAACTTGAAAGTAGCTTCCTATTACGGCTGCTTGCTTACCAGGCCAAGAGAGATAGCACTCGACGGGGTGGAAAATCCGCAAATAATGGAAAAACTCTTAGAGATTGCCGGATTCCAGACGGTAAACTATCCCTTTAAAACCGACTGCTGTGCCTCTTTTCAGGTGGTAAACCGTAGAAACGTGGTAAAGAAGCAAATTCGAAAAATCGTAACTTCGGCGGTGAGAAACGGGGCCGAAATTTTTGCTCTCTCCTGTCCGCTCTGTGAGTATAACCTTGACAGTGTTCAGCAGGAGCTTGCTCAAGAAGATGAGACATTTACACCCATACCGGTACTCTACATTTCTCAACTTCTCTCTCTGGCTCTCGGGCAGGATCCTAAGCTTAATGACTTCTCCCTCCACAGGATAGATCCACGGCCGCTGTTTAAGGAGAAGGGACTACTATGAAATATTCTCATGCAAATAGATTGGGGATTTTTATATGCCACTGCGGAGTAAATATCTCCTCTACCGTGGATATAGAGACTGTAAAAAAGGCTCTAACCGGCTATCCGGGAGTCTCTCTGATTACAGACCATACATATACCTGTTCCAATCCCGGACAGGATATGATCCGGAATAAAATCCGGGAGGAAGAGCTCGACTCTGTTGTGATTGCTGCATGTTCTCCGTCCCTGCACGAGAACACATTCAGGAAAACCCTTGAGGAGGCAGGCATCAATCCCTACAAACTGGAGATCGCAAACATCAGGGAGCAATGTTCGTGGGTGCATTCCGACCGCAAAGTGGCAACAGAGAAGGCAATATCGATCATAAAGGCGGCCGTATCCAAGGCTCTCTTGAATGAGCCCCTCACCCCCATATCTGTGCCTGTTACAAGGAAAGCGCTGGTGGTAGGCGGAGGTATAGCAGGAATACAGGCCTCCTTAAACATTGCCAACAGCGGCTACAAGGTGATCCTTGTAGAAAAAGAACCATCCATAGGGGGCAAGATGGCTCAACTTTCGGAGACTTTTCCCACTCTGGATTGTTCCCAGTGTATTCTTACCCACCGCATGGTGGAGGTTGAGAGGCATCCCAATATAAACCTGATGGTCTCTTCTGAGGTAACCCGGATATCCGGTTTTGTAGGAAACTTCGAAGTTACAATTCGGAAAAAAAAGACCTATGTTAACGCGGAAAAATGTAACGGCTGTGGAATATGTATTGAGAAGTGCCCACGTAAAACCGATTCCGAGTTTGATAGGGCTCTTTCAAAACGCAAGGTCATATACCGTCCATTCCCACAGGCCGTACCAAATATTCCTGTAATAGACGGGGAACACTGCCTCTATCTCCTTAAAGGAAGATGTGGAGTATGCAGGGATGTATGCGGGCCGGGAGCTATTGAGTTTGAACAGGAGGAGCGGTTTGTAAAAGAAAAAGTGGGGGCGATTGTTATAGCAACCGGATATGAGACCTTCCCAATCGAGAATATTCCCGAGTATGGAGGAGGAACCATTCCGGATGTGATAGACGGGCTTGCCTTCGAGAGGATTCTCTCTGCTTCCGGTCCGACGGGCGGCGAGATAAGACGACCCTCCGACGGAAAGGTTCCAAAAGAGGTTGCCTTTATCCAGTGCGTCTGTTCCAGGGATCCGGAAAAGTATTTTTCCTACTGTTCTAAAGTCTGCTGTATGTACACTTCGAAGCATGCCATGCTTTACAAGCACCGGGTGAAAGATGGTCAACCCTATGTTTTTTACATCGATATCAGAGCCGGGGGAAAGGGGTACGAAGAGTTTTACCAGAGAGCTTCCGAAGAGGATGAAGTCCTCTATATCCGGGGAAAGGTTTCGAGACTATACCGGGAAGACGGTAAGATTGTGGTAGAAGGAACTGACACCCTTCTTCAGGAAAACGTTGCGGTAAGGGTCGATATGGTGGTACTGGCTACTGCTATCCGACCCTCCCAGGATGTTTCCAGAATAGCTCAACTTCTTAAGGCATCTGTGGATGAAAACGGGTTTTTCACAGAAGCCCATCCCAAGCTCAGGCCTGTAGAGTCGATGACCGCCGGAGTTTTTCTGGCCGGCTGCGCCCAGGCGCCGAGAGATATTCCGGACACCGTTTCCGGGGCATCCGCTGCCGCCCTCATGGTCTGCAACCTCTTTGCATCGGAAGAGCTTAAGCATGAACCTACGATCGCCGGTGTGGATGAGGATGTTTGCAGTGGCTGTGGCATCTGCATTGGAGTGTGCCCTTACGAGGCGAGAGAGCTCGACAGAGAGAAGAGGGTGGCCACGGTAAATGAAGTTCTCTGTGAAGGGTGTGGAGCCTGTACTGCAGCCTGTCCTTCGGGGGCTGCGGTTCAGCGAAATTTTACCGATAAACAGATTTCGAGTATGATAAAGGCGATACTGGCATGAGTGAAGTTTCCGCTACAAAGGCTGATTTCGAACCTAAAATAATTGCCTTCTTCTGCAAATGGTGCACATCGGCAGGAGCCGATCTTGCAGGAACCTCCCGGATCAATTATGCACCTAATGTTGTGGGTATAAGGGTGATGTGCTCGAGCAGGGTAGATCCGGAACATGTTCTGGAAGCATTCAGGGAAGGAGCAGATGGTGTTCTTATTGGTGGTTGTCATCCGGGCGACTGTCACTATCAAACCGGAAATTTTAAAACCATGAGACGTGCAGCGTTCTTAAGCAATCTTCTCGATGCACTGTCCATCGACTCAAAGAGGTTTCGTGTGGAATGGATATCAGCCTCGGAAGGGAGGCGATTCGCTCAAACCATTACATCCTTTACAGAGGAAATCCGCAGTTTGGGCCCGTTATCTCGAAAGAGATTATTAAAAGAAAGTGCAAGGGGGGGGAATCATGAGTGAGAAAAACCTCATGCAGAAAATAGCCGATTCCAACAAATCCGTAATAAGCGGTGTGGATGATCTGGATATTGAACTCTGGATTAAGATCTATTTTTTAGGAAGAGAATACCGGGTGCCCGCCGGACTTACCATCATGCAGGCTCTGGAATATGCAGGCTATTTTCTCACACGCTCCTGCGGCTGCAGAGCCGGCTTTTGTGGAGCCTGCTCTACCGTTTACCGGATTAAGGGGGAGTATAAGCTACAGTTTGCCATGGCCTGTCAAGCCGAAGCTATGGATGGAATGTATCTTGTCCAGCTTCCCTTTGCCCCTGCCGAAAAGAGAGTATACAGTCTCGATCATGAAGAATACAGTGCCAACACTCTTTTGAAGTACTATCCGGAGATAGCCCGCTGCCTATCATGCAACACCTGCACAAAATCCTGTCCTCAGGGGATAGAGGTGATGGATTATATAAATGCAGCCTTAAGAGGTGATTACAAACAGGTGGCCGAGCTCTCTTTCGACTGCATTCAGTGCGGATTATGTGCAATTCGCTGTCCTGCTGATATAGTTCATTATAATGTAGCTCAACTCGCCAGAAGGTTGTACGGGAAATATGGCATGCCCCAGGTGAAAAATCTTAACGAGAGAGCAACGGAGATAGAGGAAGGGGTATACCAAGGCGAGTTTGACCATCTTGTTGCTTTGAGCAACGATGAGTTAAAAAAGTTATACGTGGAACAACAGAAAAATAAAGAAGTTTATTGAAAAAAAGAGGTGAACCTTTAAGGGAGGCTTAAGAAATTGGCTGAGTTAGAGTTAATAAATGGATACCCTGAAAGCATGAGAAAATCCATAAAAAACGTAGAAAAAACCCGCACCTGGCGAATAAAAAATATACCGCAACCAATGTCAATGGAGGAGAGAAAGGAGCTTCTCGACCTATGCCATCCCGATTTCGCACCCGGCGGAAAGCGGAGAATCAAAATTGGAGTGAGTAAGGGGATTTATGCCTCCAATGAAGTGGCCGATATCCTCGAATCATATCCCCTTATCAATCAAAAAGATATTGAATTAAACCGCATAGATTATGATGTGGATGTGCTTATAATCGGAGGAGGATTGGCAGGAACAAGTGCGGCACTTCTTGCAAATGACAGGGGAGTTCCCGCAGATAAAATCCTTCTTACAAACAAATTGCGTCACGGCGACTCTAATTCGGTTATGGCGCAGGGCGGGACTCAGGCAGCCGATCGCAAGGAGGACTCGCCCGCCATCCATTTCCTGGATGCCCTTGGAGGAGGGCATTTTACCAACAAGAAGGACGTTCTTCGTACTCTCTGTGAGGAGGGTCCTCTGGCCATAAGATGGCTCTGCGATCTGGGAGCAATGTTTGACCGTGAAGAGGATGGTTCCTTTGTGGAACTATCAGGAGGAGGCACTTCACGCAGAAGAATGCACGCAGCACGCGACTATACCGGTCTTGAGGAGCTTAGAGTCTTAAGAGATGAGTTTAGAAGCAGAAACATTCCTTATCTCGAGTTCTATCCTGTAGTGGAACTCCTTAAATATAGAGAAAGGGTTGCAGGAGCAGTACTGTGGGGTCTGGAGACACACGAGTATAAAATAGTGCGGGCAAAATCGACTGTTCTTGCCACGGGAGGCTTCGGAAGACTTCACATAAGGGGTTTTCCCACTACCAATCACTACGGAGCCTGTGCAGACGGCCTTGTTCTGGCCTACAGAGTAGGTGCGAAATTAATAGATATGGATACTGTTCAGTATCATCCTACCGGCGCCGCCTACCCTCAACAGATTGTGGGCCAGCTTATTACCGAAAAAGTGAGGGGTAAAGGGGCTCAGCCCGTAAATGTTGATGGTGAGGCTTTCGTTTTTCCCCTGGAACCAAGGGATGTAGAAGCTGCCGCCATAATTAAAGAGTGTTACATAAAAGAGAAGGGGGTAAGGACTCCCACAGGCATGAGAGGTGTCTGGCTGGATACTCCCCTCATCGATCGGCTTCACGGTAAGGGAACTACAGAGAAGATGTTCCCTGCAATGATAAGGCAGTTCAGCAGGTTTGGTATAGATATGACACGGGACCCAATTTTAATATTTCCAACGCTTCATTATCAGAACGGAGGGGTGGAGACAGATTCGGAAGCAAAAACCAATATAGAAGGGCTTTTCGTGGCAGGAGAAGTTTCGGGCGGAGTACACGGGAAGAACAGACTCATGGGAAACTCCACTCTCGATTGTCTTGTTTTCGGAAGGAGAGCGGGAATTTCCTCGGCCGAATATTCACGAGAAGTCTCTCCTGCGGAAACACTTACCCTTGACCATCTGGACTCTTATGTGAATGAATTAAGGGAAGAAGGCATAGAACCAGACAGGTTTTCCCCTGTACTGCTTCCGGACTACAGGGGCAAAGCGGTGCTTTCAAGACAGATAGATATTCCGTTTCAGGATTTCACACTCCATCATCAGGAGTCCGGCAAGAGGTAAACAACCACCGGCAAAGCCTAAGGCTTTGCAAGCCCTGCAAGGGCTAAGTAATTTCCGCTTTGCAGAAATTACTTAGGTGGTTGTATGCTCCGAAAGAAGGCAGACGGGCTTAAGCCCGTCTCTCCACCGGTCTTTCGACCGGTGGACCACCACCATAGGTGGTGGCCTTCTTTCGTAGTAAAAATTGATTATCAGAGGAGACGAACAATGTCAGACGAAGAAGTAAAAAAACTACTTAAGAAGGCGGAAAAACCATCAGAAGATGCCATGAGGCTTCACCCCTACTACAGGGGGAAAATTATGGTAATGCCCAAGTGTAGTATAAGGGATTTCCAGGATTTTGCAATCTGGTATACCCCTGGAGTTGCAGCACCATGCAGGGATATACAGAAAAATCCTGAAAATGTATTTCAGCATACCAACAAAGCCAACTTTGTGGCTGTAATATCCGACTGTACCCGTGTGCTTGGACTAGGTGACATCGGTCCGGAGGCGGGTATGCCGGTTATGGAAGGGAAGGCACTTCTCTTTAAATATCTGGGAGGAGTGGATGCTTTCCCAATCTGTCTGGATACAAAAGATCCCGATAAAATCATTGAAACTGTTAAAATACTCCAACCCTCTTTCGGAGGGGTTAATCTTGAAGATATTGCCAAACCAAAGTGTTTCTATATTCTGGATCGACTAAGAAAAGAAGCACGCATACCCGTCTGGCACGATGACCAGCAGGGAACCGCAGCCATAACACTGGCAGGCCTGCTAAATGCCATAAAAATTGTAAAAAAGAAAAAAGAAGATGTGCGCATAGCCATGATAGGAGCAGGTGCCTCGAGTATTGCCATCTCCAGAGTGTTGATTACGGCTGGTTTTCCGGCCGAAAATATGGTTATGTGTGATTCAAAGGGCACACTTCATAAAGATCGCAAGGATCTCGACAATGAAGAGAACAAAGAGAAATGGAATATGTGTCTTATTTCCAATAAATGGGATGTTCGGGGAGGAATACCCGAGGCCATGAAAGATTCCGATGTATGCATTTCTACTTCCAGATCGGGACCCGATGTTATTAAGCCCGAATGGGTCTCTGCAATGAAAAAGGATGCCGTTGTTTTTGCCTGTGCCAATCCAGTACCGGAAATATGGCCGTGGGATGCCGAAAAAGCAGGCGCAAGGGTAGTGGCCACGGGAAGGTCGGACTTCCCCAACCAGGTAAACAATTCTCTTGGGTTTCCAGGAATCTTCAGGGGAGCCCTCGATGTAAGGGCTACAACTATTACCGATGAAATGTGTATAGCCGCAGCAGAATCTCTCGCCAGATGCGCTGAGGATAGAGGCTTAAGGGAAGATTACATAATCCCATCCATGGATGAGTGGGAGGTATTTCCCAGAGAAGCAGTAGCAGTAGGACTTAAGGCAATCGAGCAGGGCGTGGCAAGAATCAGCCTCTCCGAAAAAGAATTGTTTTCAATGGCGGAGGAGATCATCAGAAAATCGAGAGAAGAGGTCGACTGTCTGATGAGGGAAGGTTTTATCCCGGTTGCAGAATAAAAACTGTGCCTATAAAAACGGGCTATCTCTCCTCGTTTTGTTGTTGCTCGTAGCTTTCTCTGTCGCTCAACGTACCACCCGAGATTTCTGCGTTCGTAAATTGCTTCCGCTCATCAAAAAAGAACACCGCCTCGGCCTGTTCAAAGCTTTCGGGGCCTGTTATCACCTTGCGACAGGAAAATATACCCTGCTTATAATCGGGTACCAGTTCGTGCTCCGGAGTTAACCTTATCCGAACGATTTCGCCGCTTCTATCCAGCCTGATATAAAAATATTTACCCGCATCCTTACTTTCTCCCTCTGATGTAAAAATTTTTTTAATACTATCGAAAATGCCCATTCTTAACCTCTATGTAAAAAGATATATCATATATATTAACCTTATCGATACAGGGAGAGAACCTCTTAAGCTTCTATATGGTATTCCCTCAATTTTCTGTGAAGTGTTTTTCTTCCTATTCCGAGAATCTCGGCGGTTTTACTCTTATTCCCGTGTTGATAATGCAGGGTGTGTTGAATGATCTTTTTCTCGGCTTCTGCCAGACTCTCTCCCAGATTTATTTTAATGTAGTTACCGTCCGACTCAGTTCTTACAGACGGCGGAAGGTCGTCTATTGTGATTATGTTTCCCTTACACATCACAATCGCACTTTCGATGCAGTTTCTCAGCTCCCGGATATTACCAGGCCATGAATAGTTGTACAATACATTTCTCGCCTTTGGATCTATTCCTTCAATGTTTCTGTTGTTCTCCTGGCTGAACTCTCTTAAGAAAGCCGTAACCAGAAGGGGGATGTCCTCCTTTCTTTCCCTGAGAGGAGGAACAAAGATATTTACAACATTAAGCCGATAGTAGAGATCTTCACGAAAGTTACCCTTCTCTATTTCCTGCTTTAAATCTTTATTGGTGGCGGCTATAACCCTGACATCCACCTCCAGAGTTTCTTCCCCACCAACTCTTTCGAACTGTTTTGTCTGCAATACACGCAGAATCTTTATTTGAATATTCTGGTTTATCTCTCCTATTTCATCCAAAAAAATAGTTCCGGCATGGGCAAGCTCAAATCGACCTCTCTTTCTGGCCACGGCTCCTGTAAAGGCACCTTTTTCATGGCCGAAGAGTTCGCTTTCGAGAAGACTTTCCGTTAAGGCGGCGCAGTGTACTTTAATATAGGGTTTATCATTTCGATCGGAAAGGTAGTGTATGGCATCGGCCACCAATTCTTTACCAACTCCGCTCTCGCCGGTTATCAGCACAGATGCCCTCGTGGGAGCCACCTGATCGATTATTTCCATTATGCGTTTCATCTGCGGACTCTTACCGATCATTCTGGCATATTTTTGTTTCCTTCGGTTTCTCTCCAGTTCATCCTGAAGAGCCCTGTGCTGAAGGATCAGTTCTCTGTTTGAAAGGGCGCGCCTTACGAGAATGGATAGTCTGTCCAGGTTTATCGGTTTTGTCAGAAAATCGTAAGCGCCGTTTCGCATTGCATTAACAGCACTTTCTATGGTTCCATGACCTGTAAGAATTATTACCGGAACAGTTGGATAGGAGGCTGTAACATTTTTAAGAAGCTCTTCCCCGGATATACCCGGCATCTTCAAATCGGCAATTATCAGATCAACCTCATTGTCATTGATTATATCCATCGCTACGTTTCCGTCCTCTGCCAGAAAGACATTGTAACCATCCATTTCAAGGGCTTTCCCCAGGCCATCGCGAATATTCTTCTCATCATCAACCACTAAAATATTAAACTTCATCATTCTCTCCCTTCCATCCAAGAAGCTTCTGCTCTTTCTGTGGGATGGGGAAGGTAAGAGTAAAGGTGGTTCCCTCCCCTTCCCTCGATTTAACTCCGATTTCTCCCATGTGCTCCTTCATGATCTTATATACTACCGTCAAACCGAGACCGGAACCAAAATCTTTGGTGGTAAAGTACGGTTCAAAAATCTTATCCATTAATTCCTCAGAAATTCCTATGCCCGTATCCGATATATCCAGAAAAACGTTCTCTCCATTGCTTCTGGTTGTTACCGTAATGGTCCCTCCCTCCGGCATTGCGGATATTGCATTTTTAATCAAATTGAGAAGTGCCTGTTTTACATATTTTTCATCAAGCTGGATGTCGGGGATTTCATCTTCAAGAGTTCTTTTAACTTCGATTTTTTGCTCTTCCAGCTCAAACTGCACAAAATCAAGAACATCCCCCACCACTTCATTAAGATTTTTCTCTTCCAGTTTGACATCCATGGGTCGCACTGCAAACAGAAAATCCACCACAATGCTGTTCAATCTGTTTACCTCTTCATTAATTACTTCCAGATTGGTCCTTACGATTTCGGTATCTATCTTTTTTCGATTATTCATGGCTTTTTGGATCAACTGAATATGGATACTTATAGAGCCCAATGGATTTTTAATCTCATGGGCAACCCCTGCAGCCAGGGTAGTGAGAGAAGCCAAACTTTCCGCTCTCCTGAGCCTGGCCTCTTTGCTCTTTCTTTCTGTAATATCTTCGAAAAAAATCAGACTACCGTGAATCTCGCCCCCTTTTACCAGGGGCATAATACTGCAGGATAGAATTCTCGAAGGAGTGCCAGAAGGACCAAGGGCGAACTCCTTATTCACCACTTTTTCCTGATTTCTAAGACTTCTGTTCAGAAACTCCGCAATTTCTCGATCTTCTATCACATCCCAGACCAGTTGTTCGTATATCTCGCTTCCTGTAAAATCGAGAAACCTTTCCGCCATCTTGTTGGTTAGAATTAATCTGTGATTCCTGTCCAGTACCAGGACTCCGTTTGGCATGGAGTCCAGTACCATCTCCAATCGTTCGTTCTCCGATGCCAGATCGTAAAGTAGAGAGTATATCTGTTCTTTTCCCAGCTTGTTTAATTTCTTAAGTGCCTTTTCAATGAACTTTCTCATACATTCCTCTCATTTTATAATACAGGCTCTCAAGCGACAGGGAAGTTCTCTGATTGAATTGTTCGATCTGTATAACACAGTCTTTTATCATACTGTTCCACTTTTCCAGGTGGTCAAGATCAATCCTCTCATACATACCTTTAATCGAATCTTCCTTCCTCAAAGCTTTTCTGAGAAGTAAAACCAGCTCTTCCAGAAAAGGGATAACAGAGTTTCTGTCAACAGCATTAAAATCGAAGGATCGATCATCTTCAGACAGTACCGATTGGAGAAACTCTACCGCCTTTGTCTTTAATGATTCAGGGTTAATGTTGCTCCATGCCATAAAATACTCTTTAAGACCTGCATACTTTTCAGGATCTTCCCGAAAGATTTTTTCGAGTACCATTCCGGTTTCCCCTTTGCTCCTCTCCTCAAAATAATAACTCCGCAGTCGGGAGAGAATTGTCGGTATGATGCCTTCTTTACGGGTAGTAGTAAGGATAAAAAATACTCCTTCCGGTGGTTCCTCCAGCACTTTTAGAAGTGCATTTCTCGAGCTGTCCTGCATTCGGTCGGCATTTTCCAGTATAATCACCTTATGTTTCCCAGTTGTGGAAGTATGAGCCCAGGACACCGCTTTTCTGACCTGGTCTACCGGTATATTATCCGTAATTATGGTCCTTTCAATAATACGACACCGCTCCTCAATTTTTCCAATCAGCACTGCCAGTTTTTTTCCATCCGGTAATGGATTTCCAGGGGAAATGACCTCCAGCATTTCCTCTGCCTCCTGAACTGCGGGTTGAATTTTCCGTAATCGTATTTCGTTTCCTTCCCATAAAAACGGATCAAATCTGCGAAGCATTTTCCTTACCGCCCTTATAAAAAGGTATCGGGCAAATTCCTTTTCATTCCGCTTAAGGACATCTGCAGAGGCAGCTATTTCCTGTGAAAAGTACCTTGAACCAAGTAGCACAGTATCCTTATAAATCAACAACCTCTGCAACTCACATGCCCTGCAGGTACAGCTCCACTCTGCCTTTTCTTTTTCGCAGGTAAGGGAGCGGGCCATTTCCAGAGCTGCAGTCAGCTTGCCGGTGTAGGGTTTTCCATAAAATAGAAGGGATTGGGGAACTCTGCCATCCCTTATTTCCTGTTTAAGGCTAGAAATGACTTTTTTCTGTCCTATTATGTTATCAAACACGAAGCTCACCACCCTTTATATGAAAAAGCTCTGTGGCATAGGGAAGATACTTTAATACAATTCCCGCAATAACACTTCCGTTTAGAAAATTGTCGGAAGGGAAAAAGGGTTGAAAATAGATTAAAAGTATTAAGATAATAACTATAACAGCACCTTCCCCGATTCCGAGAAAAAGACCCAGGGCTCGATCCAGTTTTTCCAGCTTTAGCTTTTCCAGAAACTTGTTAATTGTACCTTCGAATATCTTTACCAACAGATATACTAAAATAAAAACAAATAGAAAAGAAATAACCTGGCTCCAGTTAGTTAACCCCAGATACACCTCTACATATTTTGCAACAATTCCAGAAAAAAGAATTGCACATCCTATACTGAGAACCATGGAAGCAATGGACATAATCTCTGTTACAAATCCCCTTATTATACATCTAATCGAAGCGATGAGAATTATAACTATAAAAACTATATCAAGCATGCCTGGATTCATTTTCGCCATCCTTTAACCTGGACATTAAAACTCTTACAATACTGTCTGTGGCATTATTATTGCCGATTAAAGCCGCCGCTCTTCCCATGCTCTCAAGCTTGTTTCTATCCCTAAGAAGAGAGATTATCTCTTTAAGCATGGCGGAAGGAGTTGCCTCCTTCTCTGAAAGTACCAAAGCAGCACCTTTCTCCCCAAAAAATTTTGCATTGACTATCTGATCTCCCCTGCTGCCGGCACAGGTCAAAGGAATAAGGATAGACGGTTTTCTCAATACGCATAACTCCCATAGAGTGTTTGCACCCGCCCGGCTCACCACCAGGTCCGCTGCTGCCAAAAAATGGGGAAAATCATTCCCTATAAATTCGAAAGTTAAATATCCTTTAAGGTGTGATTTCCTGTAGGAAAGTGCCCCCATCTGGTGGATTACAAAACATTCCTTTACCAGCTCTTCAGCTATTTCCTCGATCAATCTGTTTATCCTAATAGAACCCTGACTGCCTCCCAGTATCAGAAGTACCATTGTAGACTCGGGGACCTTTATCCTTTTTCTTCCTTCTTCCCTGCTTCCTCGTAGAACCTCTTCTCTTACCGGATTTCCGGTAACCTCTATCTTAGCTTTAATGTTTTCTCCGAAAAAATTGGCCGTTTCCGCAAAAGACAGAAGAAGCCTGTCGGCAAAACGGGCATTTATCCTGGTAGCAAGACCTGGATCTAAATCCGATTCGTGAGTTAAACAGTATATGCCCAGGATTTTTCCCGCCAGAACGGGTGGTACACTCACATAACCTCCCTTTGAAAAAATTACCGATGGCTTTAGCCTTAGGAGAAGCAGAAGGGCACAGAGAAGTGCGGCTAAAACTTTGAAAAAATCGATAAAGTTTTTAAGAGAAAAATACCTTCTTAGTTTTCCGGAAGGAATTCCATAGTAGGGAATCCCTGCAGATTCAACTATTTTTCTCTCCATACCTCCGATGGAACCGATCCATACTATGTTTCCCGACCACTGCTTTTTAAGAGAGGAGATTACAGCCAGACCTGGAATTACATGTCCAGCAGTACCACCGCCGGTAAATACAACCGTTTTATTCATGGTTAGCCTTGAAAAGAAATCTCTCATCTACTATGTTTTACACTACCATGAAAAAATACCCTTTTTCAATCTTCCTGTTGGCACTTGCATTCTCCGTATACGGCAGGGACAGTTCTGATCCGGAGAAACAACTATCAAAACTTCTGCCCGCTCTTTCTCAAAGCGAGATCCACTCCCTCGTTAAAGAAAAAGAGCTTACAAGATATTACTTTTCAGAAGATCTAGCTCTCTTTCTTCCGTTAAATCCTTTCAAAGAGAGCATTACAGAAGAATTACACGATCTTGATCCCAATATCGGGGTGGAGTCTCTATATCTTCTATCCATACCCGGTTTTCTATCCAATGATAATCAGATACTTACATTATACAATATTCTTCGATCTGTAAGCACCTTGAAAGGCATCGAATACTTCTCTGCCTCCAGAGGCAGAATGCGTACTTTCATAAAAGAAGCCTACACGGTAAATAACTTTAATGAGAAAAAGAGAATACCAGACCAGACCGTAGACAGAATCCCCTTGGATAGTAAAATTACAGTATTTCAGGAAGATCTAACCTTTGGTAAAGGCTATTACAGCATAGTTTACAGGCATTCGGAAAATATTATCAACCTTTTTATGAAAAATCTCACCACCTTATGGTACGGAGTGATTCCCCTCATCAGAGAAGAAAATATGCACATCCATATTGCAGTTTTTCCTCTGGATAACCGGATACTTTTTTACGGAAACTGCGGAGTGAAGACTGTTAAGTTTTTTGGGTTAGAGAAAACGAGAACCGAATCCTTCTACTATAGAATCGAGGCACTTTTCAGATGGTTTTCGGACAGAATAAAAGAAGTGTATAAGGGGGGCTCTTAACCTCATTGTTTATGCCGGTTCTAACGGTAATGACAATGCAGAAAAAAATCTATGGGTGGAGCTTTAACCGAACTTTCCCCTCAGATAATCGGCAGTTTTTTCGTTTTTCGGATTGACAAAGATACTATCAGTTTCCTCATACTCGATAAGCTCACCGTTTAAAAAAAAGGCTGTATAATCTCCTATTCTGGCAGCTTGTTGCATATTATGAGTAACTATAACAACAGTGTAGCGGCTTTTAAGTTCAAAAATCAAATCTTCGATCCTGTTGGTGGCTATTGGATCTAGAGAAGAAGCAGGCTCATCCATCAGAATTATCTCCGGTTCCACTGCAATAGCCCTTGCTATGCAGAGCCTCTGTTGCTGGCCGCCAGAAAGAGAAAGAGCGCTTTTGTGAAGCCTGTCCTTAACTTCATCCCAGAGAGCGGCTCTTATCAGACTTTCCATGCATATCTTTTGAAGCATTTCCCGGTTTCGTATCCCGTGCATTTTGGGCCCATACACCACATTTTCAAATATGCTTTTGGGAAAAGGATTGGGATTCTGAAATACCATACCTATGTATCTTCTCAATTGTACAGGATCCACATCCTTTTGATATATATTTTTACCCTCAAACAGTATCTCGCCTTCCACCCTGGTATTTTTTATTAAATCGTTCATGCGGTTAATACATCGCAGTATTGTAGACTTACCGCAACCACTGGGACCGATAATGGCGGTAACCCGATTGCGTTTGATGTTCATATTTATGTTCTTAAGTGCCTGATGATCGCCGTAATAGAAATCAAGGTTTTTAACTTCCAGAATTATGGACACTTCATCAGTCTTTTCTGTACCGGTTATTTTCTCATCCATGACTTCAAATGCCTTCATCGGTTATCACCTCCAGGGAGAGGGCGATTTCAATGCTCCTTTCTGCTAAACTTTAGCCGAATAAATATTGCCAACCCATTCATAGCAAGAAGAATCAACAGCAGTACCACTATTGTAGCGGGCGCAACTCCATGTTGAAACTCCCGGTGAGGGAAATCGGACCAGGCAAATATTTGCAATGGTAGAGCACTGAAGGAGCTTAAAATCCCTCTAGGAGCCGTAAAAATAGTGGTTGCTGCACCTATCATTATAAGAGGGGCAGTTTCTCCCATTGCGCTTGCCAGAGCAAGGATAGTACCGGTCATAATTCCAGGAATCGCTTCGGGTAAGACCACGGTTCTAATCATGTGCCACTTTCTTACGCCAAGCGCAAACGAGGCAAACCTATGAGAGATAGGAACACTTGCAATAGCCTCCTGAGATGACACAATAACAATTGGTAGCACTCTCAGAGCAAGAGTTAAAGATCCTACTATCAACGTTCCGTGAATCATACCAAGAGCAGCCACAAAAAAACCCAGGCCAAGCAATCCATATACAATAGAAGGAACTCCTGCTAGATTGGCTATATTTATCTCTATGATACGCTTGATGAGGCTGTCCCGTGCGTATTCCTCCAGGTATATAGCAGCACCCACTCCCAGAGGTATGGAGTACAAAGCTACCATGGGAATAAGAAAAATGGATCCTACAAGCATAGGGTATATCCCCGCTCTTTCAGGAAAACGAGAGGGAGGGTTCGTTAAAAACTCAAGGTTTAACCATGCAGTAGCGTCCCAGAAAACATATACAAGAAGAGTAACGAGAGAAATTACGCCTAACAGAGTTGCAACAATGCACAGGAATATAAAAATCTTTCCCTTTATCTTTTCTATTCTGATGTTACTGTAACGATTATAAATATTTTTCTGAATGCAGTTAATATCACCTCTGGATATGCCGTTCAAAGGTATTTCTCCCTGAATTTATATTTTATATACTGGCTTATGAGATTGAGAGAAAAAGTCATGATAAAAAGAGTAAAACCTACCGCAAAAAGACTTTTATAAGCAACTGAATGGCCGCTCACATCGCTTAACCCTATTTCCACCATTGCTGCGGTCATCGTTTGAATCGGATTTAACAGAGCATCACTAATATTAAAAGGATTTACTATTCGGGACAGATTACCCGCTGCTATGGTTACTGCCATTGTCTCTCCGATTACCCTTGAAATACCAAGTATAAATGAAGAAACAATACCGGAGAGAGCTGCCGGAATCACAACAGTAATTGTAACCCGAAACTCTGATACTCCCAGAGCTAATCCGGCTTCCCTCAGAGACTTAGGAACTGCCCTCATCGCATCTTCGCTTATGCTTGCAATTGTAGGGATTATCATTATTGCCACTACAATTCCTGCACTCAGTACGTTAAAAGTACTGATCTGAGGGACAATCCTCCTCAGAAAGGGTGTAACATATACCAGGGCAAAGTATCCGTACACTACTGTCGGTATACCAGCAAGTATTTCCAGAGCAGGTTTTAAAACAGAATGTGTTCTCTCATTTGCATATTCACTCAAAAATACTGCTGTAAGTAATCCCACAGGAAGCGCAATTGCCGAAGTTACGAATGTAAAAATAAAGGTACCGCTTATCAAAGGAAGCACTCCGAACTCCACTGGTTTGATAGTAGGACTCCATCTTGTGTGGGTAAAAAATTCGATAATAGAAACTTCTTTGAAAAACCCTGCAGTATCTTTAAGCAAAATAATAACGATTCCAAATGTGATTAATACTGATAAGAGAGCACAGAAGAAAAAGATACCTCCAATGGAAGTATCTTTCAATATTTCTGCTCGATGTACGGTAATATCTATTCTATCTCTTCTCATCGCGCCAATGTTATCATTATTCACCGAGTTCTTTAAGTATTTGGTTCAGTTTTTCCATATTCTGGTCGGCTTTTTCTTCAGGTAAGGGAACGTAACCTATTTGCCTTATTAGATCCGAAGTAGTCTTCTCAAGATAAAATTGAACAAACCTCCTTACCTCTTCTCTTTTAAGTGAGTCTCTGTTGACATAGATAAAAAGAGGTCTTGAAAGTGGAGAATACTCTCCCGATTTGGCACTTTCTATCGATGGTTTTACTCCGTTTATTTTAAGGGCCTTTACTTTATCCTGATTTTCGATGTAGTAGGCTAATCCAAAATATCCCAAAGCATACCTCGATCCAGCCACGGCTTGTACTATAGTATTGTCTTGTTCTGTTCCCTGGTAATCGCTGCGCGATGAGCCCTCCTCTCCTGCGATTGCCTCTGTAAAGTAATCGAAAGTACCGGATGCACTGGTAGGGCCGTACAACTGTATTTTTTCGGAAGGCCATTTGGAATTAACATCACTCCATTTTATCGCAGGATTTATTGGCCTCCATATATGAGCCAGTTGTTCTACTGTAAGATTGTCGACCCAATCAGCATCGGGATTTACAACCACCGTTATCCCATCTATGGCTACCTGGAACTCAACCGGTTCAATTCCATTGGCTCTCGCTGCTTCGAGTTCACTTTGCTTTATAGGTCGACTGGCATTGTTTATATCCGTTTTACCCGAAGTAAAGAAGTTTTTGAATCCACCGCCGGTGCCGGTAGATTGAATCGGAATCTCGACTTGAGGGTATATCCGGTTGAACTCTTCGGCTATTGCTGTTGAAACAGGATATACAGTGCTACTTCCTGCAATTTTTATGGAACCTAAAAGATCGGTTTCTGATTCTTTCTCACTGTTTCCTCCTGCCGAAACGATAAGTGTAGCAGTAACCATGAGAATAAAAGCTAAGAGTTTACGTTTCATACTTTCCTCCTCTTCTTCAAGTTTTTTAAGGATTAAAATAAAGAAGTCACATTTGGTCTGTATGAGGAAAATGTTAAAAATCTGTTAATTTTGAAAGATAAACCGAGACTCTATTTTAAAACCCATAAATGATATGGTAAAATAAATTATAAGACAATTGTTCAATATAGGTATTCTACAATGAGGGAACATTTTAATAAAGAAATGGACGAATTAAACCAGGAGATACTTAAGATGGGAACACTCGTTCAGGAATCCCTCCGAAAGGCGATTGAAGCACTGGAAGATAAAGATTCAGCTTCTGCCAAAAAAATAATAGCGGATGATGAGCGGATAAACGTACTTCAGCAGGAAATAGAAGACCGGTGTGCTGCTCTTATTGCCAGAGAACAGCCTGTTGCATCGGATTTACGACGCATCATTACGGTATTAAAAATTGTATCAAATCTCGAACGTATTGGTGATCATTCGGTTCATATGGCAAAAACTACAATAAGAATAGCCAATCAAAATAGTCTCGACCCTATTATCCACATGCTCCCTTCCATGGCGGAAATAGGAATTTCTATGGTGGGTGATGCGCTTACCGCCCTTCTGAACAGCGATACAGAAAAAGCCAGGGAGATTTCGAAGAGGGATGACCAGATCGATGATTTCCGAAACAGGCTCTTCCATGAGGTCATTGTATATATGAAAAATAACCCGGATATTATACCACAGGCTACCGATCTGCTTTTTATTATAAGGTTTCTGGAACGTCTGGGAGATCATGTAACAAATATATGCGAATGGATTGTGTTCAGTAACACCGGAAAGCATGAGGAACTAAACAGATGAGAGGTAAACGAATCCATATCGTTGAGGATGACCCCGATATAGTGGAGCTTCTAACCTTCAACCTCGAAAAAGAAGGTTTTATCACTTCGAGCTCTTTATCGGGCGAGAAAGCTGTGAATGATATATGCAAGAACCAGCCTGACCTGGTTCTACTAGATAGATTACTTCCAGGAAAAGACGGAATGGAGATTTGCAGAGAACTTAAACAAAACAGGGAAACCACCCATATCCCTATCATCATGGTAACGGTAAAAGACGAAGAGTCGGACATAATATCAGGCCTGGAAATAGGAGCGGATGACTATATTACCAAACCTTTCAGTCCCCAGGTTCTTATAGCTCGGATCCGGAATGTGTTACGGAAAGAGAGAAACAACCGAAACTCCACTGAGCCGGCCATAATAAAGGCAGGGAAACTGCAAATAGATCCTGCAAAACACCGCGTTGTATGTGACGGAAGACAGGTCGTACTTTCTTCGACCGAGTTTTCTATTTTGTTATTTCTGGCTCGGAATCCAGATTGGGTCTATTCAAGAGAGAGAATAATAAATGCAGTACATGGCGACGATTACCCTGTTACAGAGCGATCAATTGATGTGCAGATTTTCTCGATAAGGAAGAAACTTGGTGAATACGGTAAATGCATTCAAACAGTAAGAGGTGTAGGTTACACTCTGAGGACAATTTAGCAGGAATCCCAATGCAGAAGAGAGTTTCACTGTGGAAAAACTTTTTCCCGCCGTTAGCCGCAGTTTTAGCGGGGATGTGTACAACCTTTTTAATAACCTTTTCAATATTGCTCTCCCTGCCAATGGTAAAAATGGAAGAACCCCAGAAAGCCGCTCTGCTCTTAAACAGGGCTTTACCCCTGATTTTCCTTGCCCTTATCCCTGTCGCAGTACTTCTTTTTTCATATAGTAAAAGGCAGACTAGAGGAATGACCTATATTCAAGAATGCTTGAAACGTTTTTCTTCGGGTAATTTTGATTTTATTCCGATCGATAATTCTTCAGGCAATATTAGTCTCTTATGTAGAGAGCTTGATAAGGCAGGAAAGGGAATCGGCGGCTTCCTTAATTCCATGCGTGAGGAGAAAAATGAGCTGGAAGCAATTCTTGAAAGTATGGCAGAAGCCGTGATAGTGCTGGACAGCAATCTTTTAATAGAGAAAATGAATTCATCCGCCAGGAATCTACTTTATGAATCTGAGACTGTCATAGAGAAAAAGAGTGTACTTGATGCTTTCCGAAACTCCGATCTCCACCATTTAACCCAAAGAGTTATTGAGGAGGGGAAACCCTGTGAGCAAGAAATTGTTTTCTATAACCCCGTAAAGAGATATCTTCAGACCCGTGCTTCTTTACTGAGAGAAAACGATGAGAATGGAATATCAGTAAGAGGAGTAATCCTCGTTTTGCACGATATAACAAGAATAAAGGAGCTGGAAAGAGTACGAAAAGAGTTTGTGGCAAATGTATCACATGAACTTAAAACCCCTATTACTTCGATCGTTGGATTCGTGGAGACCCTTTTAAGCGGTGCTGTAGAAGATAATAAACTGGCTTTACATTTTCTCTCCATCATTGATAGACAGGTTAAAAGGATCAATTCAATAATAGATGATTTGCTAAGCCTATCAAGACTGGAACAGGTGGAAGAGGGAAATATGCCTATTGCTCTTCACCTCTGTTTTGTTAAAGATATTGTTTCAGGTGCAGTCCGGACATTAATTTCAAAAGCTGCCGAAAAAATGATAGAGATAGTTATAGATTGTCCTTCCGGTTTAAAGGCCGGGGTAAACCCTCAACTGCTGGAACAAGCAGTAGCCAATCTGGTCGACAATGCAATCAAGTATAGCAGCCGAAGGGGCAAAGTTGTTGTATTATGTACTTCAATTAAGGACGAGATAAAGATTTCCGTTAAAGATAATGGTTGTGGCATCCCCGGCAAACATCTGGCAAGAATATTCGAACGCTTCTACAGGGTTGATAAATCCAGAAGTAAAGCGCTGGGCGGAACAGGCCTGGGATTGTCTATCGTAAAACATATTGCCCTTGTCCATGGAGGTAATGTAAGTGTTAAAAGCATTCCTGGTAAAGGGAGTACATTTACAATAACCCTGAAAGTGGGGTCAGGTCTTGAATTTTGACATTTTCAAAGCCCCTTGCCCGAAAAAGTTGTATTTTAGGTTGAGGAATGTTATACTTATAGGCGATTTTTTCCGCGTTGCGTAAAATAAAAGGGGGATATATTTCTACAGATGCAAAACTTTATAAAGATCAAGGACTGGTCTAATGCCGCCAAGGTTTCAATCTCTATTCTTGTAACTGTATTATACATCGTATTGTTTTTCCCCCTGTACAATCTATTCGGTCCTACTGTTACAGCCTTTGTAGTTTTTCCCGTTATCGTGTTTGCCTTTTTCTTCGGAGTACTTACCGGTGCGATTGCCGGCGTTATCTCATTCGGATTAAATGCGTTTTTTTTAACCTTTACCGCTGATCACCAACCCGAAATCCTCTTTGGTTACGGAGGACTTACAGGACATTTCCTCATATTTGTTTTAGGAATCATAGCGGGGTGGATGAGCAATCAGTCCTATAAATTGACAAAACATATAGATGCGAGCAGACGAATCAGAGAAAGGATACGCCACCGCAACAGAGAACTTGCCGCCCTTAACAACACCATTACCGACATTCTCGAACGGCAGAGCGACCTTCCCCTGCTGCTTCAAACAATACTTAAGCGTGCTGTAAAACTCCTCGATGCAACCGGCGGAGATCTCGGTCTGTTCGACGAAGAAAAGTACGAGGTCTATGTTGTTACAAGTTTTAACATGGGCAAGGATTTCTCCGGTACCCGTCACTCCCTGGGAGAAGGAGCCATGGGCAAGGTGGCAGAAACTGGAAAGCCCATTATAATACCGGATTACAGAGAGTGGGAAGGTCGGTCTCCCAAATACGCAGACGGTCCGTGGCATGCAGTAATGGCTGCACCCCTTAAAGCGCAGGATCGCCTGATAGGTGCCATTGGTATCGTACATACAGATCCCGAGAGAAAGTTTACCCGTTCCGATCTGTGGCTGCTCGAACTGTTTGCCCGTCAGGCTGCCATTGCGGTAGATAACGCCCGTTTGCTTGAATCTGAGCGGGAACAACGCCGTCTGGCACAAGCCTTGCGAGAGTCCGGGGCGGCTTTAAGCAGCATTCTCGATACAAACACACTTCTGGATACCCTTCTTTCCTGGATAGGGAAGGTTGTACCCTACGATGCTGCAAATGTAATGATGATCGAGGAGAAGCATGCAAGGGTTGTCAGGATGCAAGGTTATAATAGATTCGGTAAAGAAGTGGAGCAGAGAGTGGCGACTCTTTCGATCAAAATAGAGGAAACACCCAACCTGCGTACAATGATAGAAACAAGAGAACCTCTGATAATATCCGATACCTTAAATGATCCCGAATGGATGGACTATGCTCTTTCCGATGTAGTCCGATCCTGGGCCGGAGCTCCGATTCTTGTACAAGGCGAAGTAAAAGCCTTTTTCTCTCTCGATAATACAAAACCTGGCTTCTATCATCAGGAGCATTCCCACAGGCTCAAAGCCTTCGCCGGGGAAGCCGGTCTTGCCCTGCACAATGCGCAGTTATTTGCACAGATTCAACATCAAGCTTCAACCGATCCCATGACCGGACTCTACAACTCAAGGTTCTTTTTCGACCATCTGGAAAAGGAACTGCAGAGAAGCCGCAGATATTCCCATAAATGTTCATTAATAATGATAGACCTTGATGATTTTAAGAAATACAACGATCAATACGGTCATCTGGCAGGCGACGATCTGTTGAAAAAACTCGCAGAGTTGATTAAAAGCGTACTTCGTGATGTGGATGTCCCTGCCCGCTATGGCGGTGATGAGTTTGTAATTCTTCTTCCCGAGACCGGCCTGGAGGAAGCCGGAGCCGTGGCTAAACGGCTTTCCGAGACAGTCAGAAGATGCAGATTTATTACTTATGATGGTCGTAAGATCGGACGAATTACGGTTAGTTTGGGGATTGCAGAATATTCCCAAAAATATAAAAGTACCAGAGAGTTTATGGAAGCTGCAGACAGGGCGATGTTCTATTCTAAAGAAGGAAAAGACCGCATTTCTGTAGCAAAGTAACCCGGCTTCATTTGCCTATTCTATAAAAATCTTATCCCTGCCTGCTTCCTTTGCCATGTACATGGCTCTATCCGCCCGCGCAATCCATGTCTCTCTCTTCTCTCCAAGGCGGTATTTGGTTATTCCCATGGAAATGGTTATACGTAGATTTTCTCTCTCAGTCTCTATCTTCAAATCTTTAAGTTCATTGCGAAACCGTTCTGCTATTCTCCTTGCCTGTTCTACATCCGTGTCGGGTAAAACCAGGAAAAACTCCTCTCCTCCGTATCTGCCTGCATGATCGTATTTTCTCAAGGTCCTTCTTAAAATCACTCCTATCTCTCTAATAACTTCATCACCCACCTGATGTCCGTAATCGTCGTTTATTCTTTTAAAGTTATCGATATCGGCCATGATACCGGCTAGAGGGGTTTTTGCCCTGGTGGCACGTTCTATCTCCATTTCGATTACCGAAAAAAGCGCCATCCTGTTCAGAATGCCGGAGAGATAATCGTATCTGGCAACTTTCTCGAGTTCCTTGTTTAGTGCCTCAATATTCTTATATGCTTCTTTAAGCCTTATATTTTCGTTTAATATCCTGGAAGTAAGCTCCTCTTTCTGCTCAAAGGCCTGTTTATAATACTCCCTTTCGCTTAGGAGATTATGCTGTTTCTGTAACCTTATTTCTGCAGCCTTAATTCGAGCATAAAACTCAGGCGGATCAATGGGTTTGCAGATAAAATCATCCGCCCCTGCATCAATAGCCCTGTAGACGTTGTACTCTTCAGAAGGTACTGAGGTAAGTACTATCTGAAAAGGAGTATTATTAAACTTTTTTCTAAGTTTTTTGCATATCTCGTAGGCGTTCTTATCAGAAAAAGATGGATCCATTATTAACATGTTAATTTTTTTGCTTTCCGCCTCCGATTTTATCCTTGATGCCGAAGTAGTAGTGAATATCAGATATTTATCTTTTTCGAGGATTTTGCTTATCAGTTTAATATCCTCGGTATTTCTATCTGCTATAAGTAGTTTTACTTTTCCCATTCTTAAATTACCTTGATTAAATACATTAAAAGACTTTATTTATAACAATCTGAAGAGCGCCTATCAAGCTTCCGAGGAAGGCTCCAAATAAATTAATCCATTTCAGGTGCTTTTCGATTACAATAAGTAACAACCTCTCTACACTCTTTATATCCAGATTGTTGATTCTCTCTATCACGAGTCTGTTAACATCGAAACTTTCAAGAATATCCGGTATTTTCTTCTCAAGTAATGCCGTTATCCTTTCGGAAAGATAAAGTTCGACGTCCTCTTTTACTTTTGTATTTATCCCTATAAAGCTCCCTAGAGTAACTTCTCCCTGGGAAGTTATAAAGAGCTTTATTCTTCTGTAGAACTCATCTCTATTCTGGATATGAGAACCGTAGAAAAGATCTGTTATCAGCCTGTAAAGATACTCCGATGCTTCTTCCTCGCTCATGTTCAGAAGATTTTTTATTATCTCTCCTAATTTTCTGTTTTCCTGAGAAATAATTAATTTGAGCAATCCCTCCTGAAGTTGTTTTCTAACAGAAGGCTCTGAAATTTTATAAAGAATTCGCTCGACCAGGTTGTATAATTTTTCTCTAAAATTATCGGAAAGCTCGGCTAAAGGCTTCTCTCTCCACATAAGAAGACCGTTTCTTACAGCCTGAATTATCTTAACCCGGTTATCGCTGTTTTCT